>B570J29032_109959465_pt1 | contig 26804 bp, 32 predicted proteins | sample LakMenEpi16Nov12_FD_29032 | JGI IMG/M metagenome (IMG submission 29032) | reverse complement strand
TTTTTTTTTTATTATATTAAACTATTTATAAAGAAAACATTTATGAGTTGTTGTAAACAAAGATTGGTTATTTCTGAACAAGAAAAAAAGGGAATTTTGGAGTTATATGGTTTAATTAATGAACAAGAAGAAAAAAAGTTTCAAATATTCGGAAATTCATTTTTTGGTGATGGGAAATGGATGGAATTGAATCCTACAACCAAGAGTGCATTGGATACCCAGATTAAACAAGCAATTGAGTTCCTCAGTAAAAACAAAGGTCAGATTGGGTCAATACAAATAACTGCTAGTGAGTCTCAAGTACCAAATGCGGATAGAGAAAAAAATTCAAAAGAATATGGTAAAGCACTAAAAGTATATGAGTTGTCAAGAAGAAGAGCTGATACTATGAAAAAATATATGACAACGCAGTTTCAAAATGCTTTAAATAATGGGGTGATTTCTCAAATGCCAGTTTTTAAAGAACCTACATTATTAAGAGGTGAAACACCTTATGATTCTAAAAATCCTAATAATCCAAAACATAACGAAGAAAGATATGTGAAGGTTGATGTTTCATTACAAGGAAAACCTGAAGTCAAAAAAACTTATGATGAAGTTAATAAGGGTTGTGCAAGAAATATGAAAATGAGAATTTATACCGACCCAACCATTCACGGAGACCATAATTGTAATTCTTCGGTATTCGAAGTTTACATAAATGGTGTATTGATAAATAGAGATGGTGATAAAATGCCTTATGTTTCACTCAATAATGCTGGTTTGATGGATAACGCAGGGTATGTTATTCAAAAGAAGGAATTACCATTCAAAACCCCAAAAAACAAAACAATATATAAACCAGTGTACTATCCTATGTCAAAAAGTCCTGGAACTAAAAGAGAAAACTTTATTACAATTAGTGATGATTTATTCAAAAGAATACCAAATATTGATAAGGAAATTGTAATTACTTTTAGATGTAAAAATATAAGCAAATGGATACCAACACCAAATGATTTATCAAAATATTTTCCAGAAATACAAGATGTAAGTCAATGGTTTACTGCAAATACATCCAACGGAACATTGTACCAAGGTACCCAACTAACATATGTTGGTAATCAATGGTACCATGCAACTAATTGGGGGTATGGATGTCATAAATCAGTTGGTGCTATTGATATAACAAATAATGAGGGTAAGACCATCACCATTCCTTTGAAAACACCTATGGGTAAAGATGAGGACGCTGTTTATACAGCAATTGACCCTTGTTCTCTGAATTATAAAACTCAGTAACTATTTGTTTTGTTCACCATATGTGAACTTGACCTTAGTATTTCTTAACAAGTCCTTTTCTTCTTTTTTAAGGGATTTCCATGCCATTCTACTACCTTTTCTACACATTCTATCAAACTCCCTTTTTGACATTGGGGTACCATCTGTTTTAATGATATATTCTTTTTGATTAACACAAGAGGAAAGGATAATCAGACATAGAATGGGAAGAATCAACTTTTTCATAACAACATTTTTTTGAGTGTGAATGATGATGTAATAATAAGAATAATTTTTGAAATAAAAAAAAAAAGGTAGAAAATAATTCTACCTTTTTAATAAATTATATTTTAACAATAAGGTGGGGAACATCTTTTTTTACCATCAAGTCCCTTCATTCTACCTTTACAAACTTGTACCCCGAAACCGTTTGAATATGCGGAGGGGTACACTTTAAATTTGGCTTTAGCTGCAGCTTTTCCTCTACTACATAGTTTTGTACCAGTTTTTTTTCTACCTTCCATCATAACCATTTCTTCATCTTCCTCGTAGTCATCATATTGAGTTTCATTCATCATAAAATCAAATACTTGGTCAAGGTTTTCTTTTGCTACTGTTATATGGTCATCAGCCCAATCGTGGCCACCTTTAAGGATGGCTTCAACTTCCATTGGGTCTAACTCTAGTAGTAACTGAGCTTGTCTAATCATTTGTTCTAAGTTACCAAAGAACATATAGTTTTGGATTTGTCCGTAATCTTTTTCGTTAACTATTTTTTTAACGAGTTTGTTAAGTTGTGATTCTGTAATTCTCATATATTGTTAATTGTTTAATCCGTTAGGTCCTCCTAATGTTATTGCGTTTAGTTGTATAACAGCTTGTCCTTGACCATTTGTCCAAGTTGGGTGTGGTGCTGAAACACTTGTTACTGTTTCACCAGTTGTACAAGGACAACAAACAACACATATTGTTGATTCTGTTCCAGCTGAAAATCCATTTAGACATTCATTACAACCATTTTCTAATGAAAAATTACTATGTATGATTTGGTCTATGGTTGACAAATCAACTAAATCATTAAAAGCATTAGTACTATATTGAACTATATCTGTAATATAAAAACAACCTGAAGTAGTACCAGAATTTCTACCACCAGTTACAGTCATATTGAAAACGGCACCTTCTATAGGAAGATAACCAAGTTGACTTAATTCAATTTGTAACCCAACTGAATTTGTTGCACAATCTACAAATTCTACTATGGTGTTATTTTGAACCAAACAATCATAACAAGATGTAAATGCACTTGTTGTTGCAGTTAAAATAAAAGGTCCTGTTTGACCAGTACTTGTTATTTCTAAACAATAATTAATGTTATCTAATGGGTCTGAAAGAAACTCTTCAACTCCGGTAATAAAACTACCTAATGGGATTGATTGTCCACTAAAATCTACATTTTCGGTAGTAACACCATCATTACAAAAAATTACATTTGCTGCCATAATATATTTTTATTTATAAATATTCATTTTTTATTTATAGTTCACAATTTGGAACTTAATTTGTCTTTTATATGTATTAACCTCCCCACTACTTTCAACTTTTATATCAATAAAGTATTCATTAGGTATTTTATCTCTTGTATCAAAAATGAAGTAGTATTCATTTGGAGTTCTATTGATTGCAGTCCAATCTTGAACTTGAACTTCAGTTTGACCTTCTCTAACATATACTCGATAATATGCACTTACTTTTGGTAATAATCTGTTTGTTGTATATGCTTGTTTGATAATAACCCCAACTTTTCTAATGTCTGTGTTAAATATTTTTTCATCTTGTTTAATACCATAATAATCAAAACCATAAATCTTGGGGTCTTGACTATTCGTACCAATGGTGAATGTATTTTTAAATGGTTGTAATGTAAAATCATTTAATACATTTGGGAGTGGAAAACCATTATAGATAAGTCCTGTCCATCTGTCAGAAAATGTGCATGGGGTTTTATAACCTATCAGTGGAGGAATTGTAACTTCATAGACACCTTGAGTTCTTTGACAACCTGTGATTGCCGATAGACTTGGAATTACATTACCTGAATTGTCCAATATGGCAACGATTGGATTTGAATCCAAATTAATAGGGTTACCATCTTCATACAAATACAAATATAATTTATTGACTTTACCTAAAGTAAAATTATTTCTGTCGTCTTGAATTAAATCATCGTATGTGGTTTCAAGATAAGGTTCGTAGAATGTTTGGGTATGTCTAGTGAAAAATTGTACTTCGTAAGTATCTGTCAACCCTGACAACAATTCAACTTGTGGATAATATGCTATTCCCCAACCTGTCACACCAGTCAATGTACCATTCAATATACTTTGTATTTCACTAGTCATATCAAATTCTACATTTTCATTACCGAACTGAAAATGTTGTGTATCAATTATAGTGAGTGCTGTGAATGGTGTTGTTCCTGTGTTAATATTTGAGTATAAACCAGGTTCTTGCCAATTATTTAGAGTTGTAGTTTGAAACCAGTTTGAAGGTCTATCTGAAAAATTTCTATCAAAATTATTATATTCATAAACTAAATCCGCGAAATCATAGCCAACACCTTCATCCCAATTTTGTGGTTGTGCTGGGTCATTGTCTATAAATGGAATTCTGAATAATACCAAATCGAATGATGTCGCCCTTAATCTTGATTGTGATGTTCTTGTGTTTAACAATTCATAATCGAAGGTCGAGGTATTTGTCATCCTCAATTTGTGTGTTATTGAGTTAGAACAACTTGTTGATATTATTTTATGAGAAAACTTTTCTCTGAGAAGTGTTAAATCTAAATCAAATATAAATCTAGAATATCCTGATGGATATTGAGATGTTGCCAAATTACCATAGAATAGTTCAGTCACAGGATTTCTACCAGTGTTTGTATAACTATTGGATATAATAGTATTGTTCTTACTGAAATACGAATTGTTGATAGACATTAATGTACTTTAATACATAAATATCAATTAATTCTAATATTTTGATTCAAGATGGTACTTTCAGCTGCCGCTAATAAAATTCCTATCTCGACTATTGATTGGTTAGTACCCTCACCAATAGTATCAGGTATTTTAGTTGCAATTGGATGGACATGGCTACCCAAAAAAGAAACTATTTTTCTAAGAAGTGCAATCAACACATCACCTCTCACCGAGGCATATGTTTTTGACTCTATATTATTATCGCCTATTAAAAATGTATCTTGGGAAATTCCATATAATGAATCATCAAGTATAATTTGACCTTTAGGTCCGATTGTATTATGTGATAATAAATATAATTTTTGAGCACCCATAATACTATAGGTTGTTGAGCCTTCAGAAATTTGGTCATTTGTTATGGTAACTTCAGTTGTTTCTGATTCAACACCAAAATAAGGATTTCCTGAATCATTTCTTGAAACGACAAAAAAACCATATTCCTCTGATCCTTCTTGGACTGTAATTTTTTCGTAAAATTTTATAAAGTTATTATATTCAGAAAAATCATTAATAGAGGTACTTGCTGAAAATTTAAAACCTACATTATAGGTTTGTAAAGATGGGGTTACTACAAAAGGGAAATTGTTAGTTGAAAAATTTCTGAAGTCAATTGCATCTGCGTAGTACCCTTCAAATAAACCTCTTATAAATTTATTTATTTTAAAAGTAATGTCCTCGAATGAATTATTATCAAATCTGATTTCTTCACCAGTAAACTTGTAGTCAGTACCCTCTAATATTTCAGTAATTGTGGAAGGTTTAAAGGTGGTTGTAAGTGTTTTTTCTGAGTCGAACAATTCATAAAGTCTAACAAATCCACTGAAAATATTAAATTGATTTTCAAGATACGATATGTTCCAAACAATCATCTTTTTAATTTGTTTTCCTATTTGTCTTTCTACACTCTGAGTCTGAGGTGTTCCCTCTACTTTCTTTTGATTAAATTGGGATAATTGTAAAAAAGCTCTGTTTGGGTTACCCTTTGGAAGTTGAGTTCCACTAAATGATGTTACTTTTCCTGCTCTTAATAGTACATCTTCTTTTTTCAAAATTAGGTCAGTTGTCCCTCTACTAAGAAATGCGTTATCTCCAGGTTCAGGAAAAACCCCTTTACTTAAACTGCTAACATAATTCCCATCCGTATTTTTTATACTAATTGAATCCTTAATTCTTGTACCCGAAGCTAAAAACTTTTTTGCTCCAGCATAACTTTCAAAATTAGAGGTCATTGGGGAGGAAAAAGGACCTTGTATATAAAATTTGTTTTCAAAGTCAAAACTTTTGTTCATATAAATTATATGAACATATTCCCCTACTTTGGGTACTTGATTAACATAGAATGGAAGTAATGGAATAAAAATAAATGGGTCTTTACTTGTCCATTTATCTTTGTTCTCGTCCCAGTTTGTCACTGATTTAATAATGTCCTGATAATTTTTTGTTTCAGGTAAAACTCTCAATCTACCCAACATCATCGGGTCTTGATTATCATACACAATACCAGGAAATATTATTTGATTTTCGTTACTATTAGATATTTGGCCTAGTGACATTATTCATTCTTTTTTCGTACTCTTGTAAAATGGTGTTATATGTAATTTCCAATTTATCCAAGTGTTCAGTTAATTTAATTATTGTTTCTTTTGTAGAATTAAAATCGTTTTGTATAAAGTCCATAGCAAAGACCAAATCTTTGTTTGGTTGAGTTTTATATTCTTTAACAATCCTCAATGTTTTTATTGCATCTTCTTTTTTCGACATATTATAAATCTTTACCAAAAGCACTTGCAGGTACAGTCACCCCAGCTGGTGTTACCGTTAGAGGACCTATTGCTATTTGTGTTTTTCCATTTTTATTCTTTTCATTGGCCTGAGCTTTCAATTGTCCAAATACACTTAACATCTGTAAGTTTGGTGCTCCACTTGGGAGTGCTCCAGTTGGTATACCTAATTTTTGCATTTCCTCAATTGAACCAATAAATGCTCTTGATTCTGAGTAACCATCTAACAATTGTGAGGCAAACAATAATGGTAATGGAATCTCACCACCCCAACCAGTTGTTATAAGTCTCAATAGTGCTAATATCTCATCTATAACACTTTTACATTTACGCCAGTCTGAAATTAAACTTCCTATCAAAAGTAGTAATTGAATTAGTGTTAGAATAATTGTATAGATTTTTGATTGTTTTTCTTTGAATAGGTCTTGAATGACTCTCCTTAGTAACTTTTGTATTTCAGCCTTAATTATCTCAAATAATTTTTCAACGAACACAGCACCAAACTTCGAGATAATATTAATGACAAATGTTTTAAATTGTCTTATAAAAATTCTGAAACTATTGATTGTGTCGATTACGTCCTGACCAACAGCTTTCAACACCAAAAATATTGGTAGAAGAACTTTTGGGGACAGAACAGTAAGTGTTAGACCTTGTGAAATAGCATTGATAAAGTTGTAATCAATCTTTGTCTCAATATTGACATCTAAGGAAAGCCCTTTCCAATTAGGATTATTAATTAGTGTACTTGTTAATCTTGCGGCCTGCTCAACCTGGTCACTTTCTGGAACATCTCTAAGATTTAGAACTGAACCAACAATTGCTTGAGCATTTACTGGAAATTTAACATTATCACATTGCAAAAATTCTACCACACCATTTTTAATGTTTTCAACCTTGGTTTCTATTTTTCTTAAATCTAAATCGGTAAGTTCGAAAAAAGAGTCATCTAAGTTATCTAGTTCCCCTAACTTTGCTATACCTGATGTATTGATTTCCTCATCGTTGTCAAAACACAATCCTAAAACCCTTTGAATGAAAAGTTCAAATTGAGTTGCGTTTTCAATTTGTTTTACACCAACATTTGCTGAAATAGAAAAACATCCTGTAAGTGCTTCCATAATATTTCCCATCACATTATTAAAATCAGCAATGTCTATTGTTTGGAAATAATCAAGGAGGAACTCACCGATTTTATTTACACCACTGACTTTATTAGTAAGTGTAACTTCATACCAAGGACCATATTCATTTGTAACAGGTTTTTGTTCTACAAATTTTATGTCAAACAAATCCTGACCTGATAACCCTTTGTAATTCTGACCTGTAATACCTGAGTATGATTGATTGGTTTGGGTCAACTGAAATAGTTGTCTATTCATAGAGAATGGAATACTATTAGTTTGTATTGGATTTGGTTCGTATAGAAAAGCACCCAATGGGTCAGATGGATCGTATTTTAACATACTCATCAAATCTATTGACGCAACTTTTATATAGAAAGTTTGTCCAGTAAAGGATTGTTGTTGGTCACAACCTATCGCATTAATTGATTCCTCGAAAAGAATCTGATTTAAATATGGTTTGGTTAATTGTAGGGTTTTTAACATAACCCTTTTAAGAGATGCAAATGAATTACTATTTTTTCCAGCTAAAGTATTATTGATATCTAATAATTGTTGAAACTGGTTTTTAACGTCTCTTTGAAATTTGTTAACTTGACTTTTAACCTTATTTACTCCTTGAGTAATATCTGATTTTTTTTCATTGAAAAAGTCACCAGCATCCTTACTTATTTCATCGTAAGAACCTTTGAGTTCATTGTAGGACTTTATTGCACCAATTTGGTCTTTAGCCCTTTTATAGTCAAATATGACATCTAATGACATTATTTTTTCATTTTATACACATTGTCCGTTTTATTAATATCCCTTTCCATTAAATCCTTGAAGATATCATCATCAACATTTATATCTGAGATGGAGAAAGATTCTTTCGTGTTGTTAGTTTTTTCCCATATTGAGGATTGTAGTTTGGACAATGCTAATTTTTTCTCAACACAATCATTAATAATCTTTTGTTGTTTTTCGATTACAGGACCTATCAGAGTCATATCTTCAGGTTCTTTCATCATAGTCAACATCTTATTCTGGATTCTTATTGCAGTATTTCTTTGTTCCACAAGTTCATTGTAGATTTCTTGCATAAGACTCAGAATTGACTCTTTATTAAAATTTATTTCTTTTTTTTGAGGTCTTGCCATATAGATAAATATTATTTTATCATTTTTTCCAACATGCTAACATATATAAGTTTAAACTTTTTGAGTGAGGTTCTAATTTCTTTCGTATTCAAGTTAGTCATTTCTCTCAATGAGAGTAAAATTACATTCTTATTGAATTTATTGTTTGATGTACCAACGAATACTTTTTGATAGTTTTCAAACAGATAAAAAAGTGCCTGGCCTAATTTTGTTTCATTATCATTCAAGGTATTACTATCAAAAAGTTTTTGTAATTCAATCAAAAAACTTTGAATAATTTCTTCGGATTCTACATCATCGTTGTCAATTGAATATGACAAGTCCGTATCGTTTTCCAAATCTGTTGATATATCTTCATAAGAAATTTTCCTGTTTGTATCTTTTTGGTCTTTGAGGATTTGACCCATAAGATAATTCTTACAGATTGTACCAAAATAAGAATAAGCCTTTTTTTCTTTAGAAGGCTTAAACTTATCTATTTTGGTCATCAAAAAGGAATGAGTATCATTGTGTAATTCCTCAAAGTCGGTGTCCTTACGATACAATTTATATCTTCTGATAATAGAGGAAATCATTTTATCCAATGGCTTTTTCAAAAACTCATTATAAATTCTGTTTTTTTCGTGATAATCATCAGTACTTAAAAAGTTTACAACAGCAATTTCCTCCCTTACATCGAAATAATTTGTTTGTTTTGGTTTCCTGCCTTTTTTCTTAGATTCTGAATTTGTTTCACCTGACAAACTTTGTATTTCAGACATTAATATTGTTGGGGTTCAAATTTTATTGTTCTATCATTAGTGAAGAAATATTCCTTCTTTGCGGATTCAATCCAAAACTTAACTTCTTCTTGTGTTAATTTATCATCACCATTCTTGTAATTCCAAAATAATGAACCTTCTCTGAGGTTAATATGTTTGTAACCAATTTTTGGTATGGTCATTATTCTTAGTGAGTTATGTGTCAATCTCAGGAATAATTCGTACCCGAAGGTTAACTTGAATGATTCTTTCAAATAACCAAAGTTTTTGAAGATATCTTTTTTATATGCAGCACCTGAAATCTGAAAGTTTTGGAAGTTTTGTAAAAGTTCATTACTTAAAATACCCATTTCATCTGTAAGATTCAATGCAAAAGTACCTTCGTTAGTAAATCCTGCAAATACACCTTTTCCATCAACATCAACAACGACAGGTAAGAAAACTGAAACATCAGGATAGAATTTAGAATACTTTAGAACATTATCAAACCATATTTTTGAATATTCGTCATCAAATTCTAAGATTGAAATCCACTCGGATTCTGAATTTTCGATACCATAATTAACTTGGTTTGCAAAATTCGGTGTATCAGTCCAAACTAATTTTTTAACATTAAGGTCTTCGAAATCATATTCGTTCAAAAAATTTACCAAATAAGTTTCATCAGTATGAACAATAATAAGTTCATTTACTTGTACTTTTTGTTCTTTTACTGAGTCTATTGATTTTTTGAAGTAGTCATCAAAAAAGGGAACTACACCTGATTTGATTGGTAGTATTACTGACAAATTTAATTTTTCCATATCTTATTCTGTTGTTTCAAATTTATTTAATTGTTCTTCAAAAGATTGTTTTCTAACCATATTGAATCCTTCAAATAGATTTATGGTTTCAAACTCAAATTTTTTAATTGTTTGTAAACCTTTAATTGTATTTTCCATAGCATCAAACAATACAGGATTTAAATTGTCCTCTAACCAATTTTGTAAATAATCAGCAACTATGTCAACAATTTGATTTTTGTTATTTAACCAAAGTCCATTTTCCTCAGTCATCCAAGTTGGAACTATATTCGGGACTAATCCAATCACTGGCACATTTGTTTTCATAGATTCTAATGGAAAAGTACCATATGAACTTGTTTCGTCAATCCAAACTGAAACAAAACAGTCTCTAATTGTATTTGCAAATTCTGTTTCGGATAACCCACGCATATCTCTGAATGTTATCCATCTGTATTGTGGAAATCTCAGATAAAACATTTTAATTAAGTTGAGTGTGTCTCTTTGGTCTCTTGTATGAATTGCAACGATTGGTTTTGCGGGATATTCTTGTTTTTCAAATTTGTCAGAAATATAAGGTTCAATAACATCAAAAGATACATTCCTCATTACATTACCAATCAATTCTTTTTGTTGTTCAGAGGTGGTTATACACTTGTAGAAACCCAACTGAGACCAACTTTGACCTGGTTGTAATGTTTCCAACATATGGTCAAAGGCTTGACATAAAACTATTTTACCACAAGATAATTTTGTAATCTGTTCCATAACAAAACCATATAATTCAGGTATCACAATTAAATCTTCAGGGGCGACCTCCAAGTTTTGATTTTCAATCGAGAAGTGATTTAGGGTATCGAACTCTTCACCTAACCAACCACCAACTTTGGTGTAATCGTTTTTCTCGTGTAGAATGATTGGGTTATAATCACCATTTTTTAAAGCCATAGCCATTCTATAGATATACGCTATAGATGCTTTAGCATTTCCTTTAGTATCTTGTACTAAAAAATAAATTCTATTGTTTTTTTCTTCTAAATTCGCAATAGAACGCTCAATTTTAGAAACTTGTTCTGTGTTCATATTTAAATTTTATTTATTAATTTTTTATATTGAAGTGAGTTAAATGCAAATCTGAATGGTAATGATAAATCGGAATTTTTCATACCCAAAGTCTCATCAGCTTCTTCGTTTTCAACAATTAATGTTTCTATCATTATTTTTACCATTTCATATTTCACAACACTGATATGATTTTGAGGTAAACCTGTATAATCTGTTGGGGGTTCGACATTTACATATTTTTCAATCGCGTCAATGTCGAAATAGTAATTTTCTCCTAAAATTTTTAACATTCTAATTCTTTTTTTAGTAATGGAAGAATTTCTTTTAATTTCTTAATTGAAGTAATTCCATCAATTTCTTTATTATATTCTGTTTCGAATTTGATAAGTTCCTTGTTTGGTGGATGATTTAATAATAAGTTAGGATTTGCTGTAAGTAAAACATCAAATTCATCCCATATTGAATTAATTGTTGCATTTGAGTAAAAAACTATTTTTTCAAGTTCACAACCAAATTTAGAAAGGAAAAATAAAGTGGCGGGTTTGGATTTTCCTATTTCATCTGAAATTAAAACAAAATCGAACCTTTTCCTCAACTCAACATAAATGTCGTTTAAATCATAAAATGTTGACATTTCAGTGGATGGAGAATGGCCAAATATTTCCATACAATATTCTTCATACATAAATGAATAGTATTCCTCTTTTGTTTGAAAAGAAAAATGTTTATCTAAATTCAAACTTGTGATGGGTGATATTATTTTATACTCAAAAGGTTCAGGTTGTAATTGTAGTTCTGTGTTACCTTCCGAATCTAAAATGTATGTTTGATTAACATATTCATTTTGATTACCCTCAATTAGATGTTTTTCATAAAGTTGTTTGAATTTACTAATAGTGTCTCTTAGTACACCATTTATGTCTATTGCAACCCTCATTTCTCTTCGTATCTTTTTAATAGTTTTCCAATTAATGGGTTTCTAACAACATCCTTCATTTCAAATTCAAAAATCCCAACATCGTCCAAGTCTTTAAATTTTTTCAAAGCATCATAAAGTCCTGTGTGTGTTTTATCTTTATATCTGTCCGTTTGTTCCAAGTCACCACTAATGAAGAATTTACTATTAAAACCAATCCTTGTCAAGAGTAATTTCATTTGATTAGGTGTAGAGTTCTGTGCCTCTTCAAATATTAGTATTGAATTATCAATATTCATCCCTCTCATATAAGCCAAAGCAAAAACTTCAATTATATCATTTTCTTTAAGTTTTTCTCTTGCTTCTTTTCCAATAATTTTATTCATTAAGTAATAAGATGGAAAAATGTAAGGGTCTAGTTTTTCTTCAACATTTCCTGGTAAAGCACCAAGTTTTTCTTCAGCTTCTACCGCTGGTCTAACAATGATAATTTTTTCGTATGGTGATTGGGGGTCTGCTAACATATCTATTGCTGCTTTCATAGCTATGTATGACTTACCAACACCAGCTGGTCCTGAACAAAGTGTTATCTGATTTTTCTTTAACAAATCATAATATAATTTTTGATTGTCAGATAAAAACTTTTCTTTTGATTTCTTTTTAATTATCTCAGCGATAATTTCTTTTCTTGTTTTTTTTGTTTCAGTTTCCTGAGGTTGTGTTGGTTTTTTTCTTTGAGTCATTAATTTTTTTTTAATATTTATTTAAGGTGTTACCACCCCTCTCTTTCCTACGACTATTGATGCCATCTCATTTGCATAATCTATTGATTTTTCGATATTTTTTGTATCAAAAAATTTAAGAATAAAAGAACAAACGAAAGTGTCTCCAGCTCCACTTACATCAATAGTTTCTTTAGGTTGTTTAGATTCAAAAATCTTATTTCTAAAAATACATCCACGTTCACCAATCGTAATTAATATGTTCTCGAGATAAGTTAGTTCAGTATTATTTTCGAATTCCTTTTCATTCAACTTTACAAAACTAAAACTCTTAACAACCTCATCATTGAGTTGTTTTTTGCTATCAAGTATAGATAACTTACTAGATTTACCAATTAGTTTCAAAGTGTCTAAATCTAAAAAACCTTTATTATAGTCACTTACTATGACTATGTCACTTTGATGTATTTTGGTTAGTAAGGATTGTGTTAAATTGAGTGGAGAACATTTTTTCAATTCTCCTTCGTCAACTCGAACAATCATTTGATTACTTTTTTTATCAACAAATCTTGTTTTTGTAATCGTTTCACTTTGGTGAAACGATTCAATTTCAACTTCAGAATCTAAGGATACTAAATTATTACAAACATTACCAGCCATACCAAGATTACTTTCTGAGAACAAAGTTTTAAAAATTGGAACTGGTGCCTCAGGACATAGTTTGTCAACCTTTCCATAATTAAAGACATCTTTACAAATTTCACCTATCACTAATATTTTTTTCATCACCAATAATTTTAGTACTTGAGTATTGTTCAATCCTTTCAAAAAATAGAATTTCATTAACAAATTCTGAACCTATTATTCTTTTATTTTTGTAATCGGAACCAATTACAAAAATGTCAGTTTTCCAATCAATGATATTAGAAATTAGTTCGTCATCAGTATCAAAAATTACTACACTATCAACATATTTCAAGGATTCTAACAATATTTTTCTGTCGAAATGATTGGTTTTTGGTCTATTTTCACCTTTCATTTTTTTAACACGATTATCTGAGTCGATTCCGATTCTCAAAGAACCAAGTTCAGAAGCAAATTTAATTAATTCAATGTGTCCCCTATGAACTACATCAAATGTTCCATTAATCCAAATTTTATTTAGTTTCCTTTCCATATTCTATACGAATCTGAGTCATAATGTTCAGTAGAAACCTCGAAAATTACCCCATCAGTCAATGCTTCAAGTTGATGGGGTTGACCTGGTAATTGTCTTACAACATCACCTTTGGTCAAATTAGTTTCAAGTAATGTACCATTAGTGGTATCAATCCATCGATAAATAAATTCACCTTCGTTGACATACCAAGTTTCATCTTTTATCAAATGGTAGTGCATAGAAAACTTTAACCCTTGTTTAAAAATTAAAAGTTTACCACAATAAAGATTATTGTTTACAAAAACAATTTCTTCACCCCAACCCTTTTTTATATTACAACTATCAGAACACAAACAATTTTTTATTTTTTCATTAATCATTTTTCATTAAAGTTTCTATCCATTTGTAAGTTGATTGTAAGCCTTTCGACAATGGCTCAGAAACCACCCACCCAATTTTTTCTTTATATAGTTTATTGTCTGAATTCCTACCTCTTACCCCTATGGGACACTTGAATCCATACTTATTCTCAAATTCTTCTCCTTGAATATTATTGATGGTGATTTTTTTACCTGATAGTTTAATAACCATATTAGCTAAATCATTTATTGTAACCATTTCTTCCGAACCTATATTAACCGGACCTATAAAATTACTATCCATAAGTCTAAGAACGGCTTCAACACACTCATCAATATAAAGAAAGGAACGAGTTTGTTGTCCATCTCCCCAAACTTCAATTTCACCTCCATTTTTTGTTTCAGCAACTTTTCTACACATAGCAGCTGGTGCTTTTTCTTTTCCTCCATTCCATGTTCCTTGAGGACCGAAAATATTGTGAAATCTTGCAATTCTGACCTCTAATCCATAGTTACGATTAAAAGCTAAATAAAGTCTTTCACTAAATAACTTTTCCCAACCATACTCTGAGTCAGGATTGGCGGGATAAGCTGAACTTTCTTCACAATTTGGGTTATCGGGATTTAATTGATTATGTTCAGGATACATACAAGCTGAGGAACTATAAAAAACCTTACTAACTTTGTTTTTTACACATTCATTGACAACATTTAAATTAATTAAAGCTGAGTTGTGCATAACATTTGCATCATTTTCACCCGTAAATATATAACCTGCCCCTCCCATATCAGCAGCTAACTGATAAACTTCATCAAAACTTGATACTTGAGTAAAAGGTTGTTTAAAATAACTGTATTTGAAAATATTATTTTGGTAATATTCTAATCTGAAAATAGTTTCAACTAATTTTGGGTCTCTTAAATCCCCCAAAACAAAGTCATCACAGAATTCATCTTCTCTGAAGTACTCATGTTTTTTTATGTCAACTACTCTAACCCAATGGCCAAGTGATTTTAACTTTTTTGCTAAATGTCCACCAATAAATCCACCACCACCTAATATTAAAATTTTTTTCATTTTTTACTTGTTAAAATATGATTTATAGATATTAAAGTATCGTAAGGTTTTTTCAGGAAGTAAAGATTCATAATTATGTAAATTTTTAAGTAAATCTGAAGTTTTTTTATAACCCAAAATTTCACCCTCCAGATTCTTGACTAAATCTTGTGGGTTTCTTTCTTGGTAAACTGAAGATTTTGTAAACAACACCGAATTTGGAAAAAAATATTGTAAAATATACGCCCCCCAAATATCATCCATTCTACCAATAAAGGGTAAAACTGAGTAATTTTTTAAAACACTAACATCTAAAAATGTATTTTGGGAATTAAATGGTGTTAATTGTGATGTAGTAAAAGGTTCAAATTTATTGAATTTCACAATTGGTTTTTTACTGATTCTACATATGGCATCAATATCTGGATCACCATCCCAAAATTCTGCTTGTACTAATGGTTTTATTTTTACTTTACCTTTATACTCAATATTATTTTTAACTTGTAAAAATTCAATTGGGTATCCTCTATGCCACAATTCTTTATGATTTGTTACTGAAATTGCATCAAAAAAATCACAAGATTGATTTTCATATAAATCTACTTCAATTTCTTTTCCAATTAAAATATTATCACCCCAAGTCTCAAAAGGAATATTGTCATCGTCCACTGTTGCAACAATCGATGCGTCATTTTGATAAGCGTAAACAAAACCTATATTTCTGCGTTGAATTGTGTTCCAACCAATTATTTCAGATAAGTCAGGATATAATTCTTCTTGTTCAGTAGGATTAATATATTTAACATTTTTGAATTTTTTTTCCAAACTATTATACTCAGAATGTGGAGTTTTTAAATCACCGATTATAATGAATTTAAAATCTTTTTTTTCAGCAATTTCACAGAATTTTAAAGTAGCTATTGTTGGTTTATTTATTGTAGTTGTTACTATAAATTTTTTCATATAAGTTCTTTTTTTATCCAAACTCCATTTATATTGTCATTCTTTACTAAGGTGTAAAAAGGAAACAATTTTTCATTTATTGTTTCTATCGGAACTTTATCTATTTCGACTATTATTATTGATGGTTGATGAAGAGTAAAATCTAATCCTTGAATCACATTGATTTCAAATCCCTCCACATCAATTGACATTAAGTCTATATTTTTAGGACAATTATTTTGTTCCAAAATATGTGAAGTTTTATCTAATTTTACTTTTCTACCAACCCAATTATAACCTAATGTACCAAAAGAATTTGGTACAAAACTATCCCCTAAGAAGATTTCTAATTCATCTTCCACATTTGATGCCCCAATGTTAACTATTTTTAGTCTTTCTAAATTATTTTTATGTGAAATAGTTACTTCATCACAATATTCCTTTATAGGTTCGATATATATTCCCGACCATCCTAAATCCAATAAATCAGCAGTGTTTGAACCACATCTTTCAAAATTTTCAAGATTTTCTGGTAATGTTTTGTCAATACCATATATGGTATGACCTACACCAATCTCAACCAAAAATCCATCTGTTTTATATTGTAGATATTTATTTAGTATGTCAACAATCCAAGGAGATTGATTATTTTTTTTAAACTCGTAGTAATTCAAACTCATATTTTAACAAAGATATTTTTTTACAAAATGTTCAGTGGTATAATTATTTATTGCACGATGATAAGCATTTTCAATAATAGGTAAGTATTTGTCGTAGTTTTCTAAAACATCTTTAATTAAAATTTCAAGTTCTTCCTGGTTTTCGTAGTATAAAAATTCCTTATTAGGTTCAAACCATTTTTCAATTATATTCCATTTATCTTTTTTGCAAATAATTAGACTTTTACAAAAAGCAGCTTCAAAAGGTCTTGTTTTGATTTGTGGTGTTCCTGAACCTGTTAAACTATGAACAACATCTATTTTTGATTCCGAAATTAATTTTATTTTTTCAGAATAAGACACTGAATGGTTTGTAATTAGTGGATTTGAACCAAAACTTACAAATCTATAGTTGAATTTTTTTATAGCATTTATTATTTCATCGATATGTAGTCCTGTGGCAGCACCAGTATAAATTACATCAAATTTTTTATCGAATATTTTTGGAATAAATGCTGATGGGAAAGGAAAGAAAACATACTCTCTTTTTTTTCTATTTGTGATTTCAGGTGGACATATTGTAAATATTTTATCTAAATACTCAATATTCAAATCAGTTGTATCTCTATCCCAGCTTTGTTCTTCAGTTGAAAAGAAATATTTTGGTTTGTCTGAAGGTGTTCTTACGGATTCATGTGGATGTCCACCATAATAAAATAAACAATCTTTACCCAATTCAGATAATTCTTCAAAACCCAAATAATTGATTGGGTCTTCAGCCGGACCACCAATACCTTTTGTGTGATTTTTAATTACAATCATAAATTAAATTTTTTTAAATATACCAGTGAGTATATTTTTTTCGTTATTTATTGGTGTTCTTACGAGATCTTCTATATTTGAAGTTGTCAATTTTTCATACCCACAATCATTCATAAAAAGTGTTAGACTTTCTTCATTGAAGTGGTGTAAATGTTCGTCAACTCTCCTATGTTTCCATTTCAGAAACCATTCATCGGAATAATTGTGACACCATGGTAGAGAAACATATATATATTTCGTCTTCAAATTTCTAACAAATTCCAAATCTTCAAAATGTTCTAGACTATCAAAAAAACAAACAACATCAAAGACTTGTGTTGTAATATCTTCCACAAAAGAACAATTTTCAGGTAATTGGTATCCAGAAACATCATTACCAAAACACCTTGGTATTATTCTTGTACATAATTTCAAGAAATCACCATTACCATATCCTACATCTAGAATTTTTTCAATTTTACCTACAACACCAAGTAGATAACCTAATCTTAGATGGGAAATATTTGCAACTTTTTCACCATAGTTATTGTAACTATTTTTGACATAGTTAATGTCATAGTTAGTCTTTTTTTCTAGAATATTGATTTGATGAATAACACCAAACTTATCTATCGAATAATTTTCTATCATCTTTTAATCCAATTTTTTTTAAGTAAATAATCTACATCACTGAGACTTCCTCGTGGATACAAATACAATTCAGTATTAACCAAGTCCATTTTTTCAATTAATAATATGAGTGATGTGTCAACTGTGTGAATTTGTTTTGATTTTTCAATTACTTTACACCAATCAAATAAAGTAAACTCATCAAAAACTGACATTTCAACAACTTTTTTGTTATAATACGATGAATCACTATTTATCCTATTGTAAGATAATATTTCAGGTCTCATTTGATAATTTTTATTAACCAAAACAAATTCTTCATCATCCTCAAGTTTTAAAACATCATAAAATAATTTGTTTTCTTTTTCATAGTTCCTTTCAAAGGTGAAATAATCAACCCAATCATTATATGTCATACCAATACTTTTGTACTTGAACTCCATAACCCTACCAATAGGATTCTGGAAAAAATTCAAAAACACAAAGTCTTCACTGAAAAAATGTGGTGAAAATGGATTGTATTTGTCTTTGTATGGAAAATTCACATTTTCGGGTAGTTTATCTTTATGTGTTAATTTGTTATTTTTGTCAGACCAAGAAATAAAATTTACATCAGGGATGTAATCGTTTAACCATTCATATTCAAAAACTACAGGATAAATTATTTTATAGCCCTTCGCTATAAAAGTTTTACAAACTTTTTGTAGAAAGATTATATCTCCCAAACCACATGGTTGATATATTAAACATATTTTTTCATTCATAAATTTTACTTTGGGGTCAAAATCAAATACCCTTGATACCTTAAATCTTTTTCTATGTTATGGGATTGACCGAATAATTCATAAACAAAGTCAATTCCATCACCACCAACTTCTTTCCTTAACGACCAATTTCCATCTGTGTAATTGTTGTCTTCATAAACTCTTAAATCATCGATGATAAAAACATCTTTATTATTACTTCTATTAATCTTTATAGTTTCAAGTTCTTTTTTCAAAGGTAATCTAGTATCATAATCTTTGGTAGAGTCATAGGTTTCGAAATGGAAATCTGCACCAGGAAAATGGGCATCCAAAAAAAACAAAATGTTACCTTCAAGTTGTGTTAAGATTTCAGGTAGTTTTTCGTAAGAGTTACCTTGTAAAATTTCACAATTGACAAAATTTTTAAATTTGTTTTTTGCAATTTCATAAATTTGGGGATATATTTCAACAGAATAAAACCCTTTAAATTTATGTTTAAGTGCAAATGTTAAACAATCTCCTTGCCCTGTACCTGTTTCCACATAATACTCCAAATCATATTTTTTAATGTACGATGAAACATCGTGATGATAGATTGCTCCCATATTAGTCTTTTAATTTTTTTATCCAATAATTTAATAAGTCCCTCATAGTTTCCTCGATTGTAAAAGTTGGTTTCCATCCAACTAAATTAGTTAAATCACTAGAGTCACCAATTTGTACTTCAATATCAATAGGTCGATATAACTTGTCATCGATAACTTGTTCGATTTCATCATAGTCAAAACCTGAGGCTTCAATTAATTTATCTGTAAAATATTGCATTTCGTGTATTTCAGAACCACACACATTAAACACTTTTCCTGATGACTTAGGTTCAATCATCAAAAGGTAGTAAGCATTAACACAATCTCTAACATCTATTACAACCCTTTTAGTTTTGAGATTTCCAATCTTTAAAACCTTTTCTTGTTTTCCAACTTTCATTTTGGCAATTTGATAGGCATCAGAGGAAATCGAAAAATTGAATCCCCTTCTCGGTCCAGTGTGGGAAAAAGCACGAGTAATGAAACCATTGATAAATCCATTTTTAAATCTTTCTTGTAGGTACAAGTCTATTGCAGCCTTTGAGGCGGCATATGGATTATGGGGAGTTAATGCGTCAGTTGTTTTGAGTATTCCTTTATCTTTACAAGTATCACCATACACTTCTGAGGTTGAACAAAACATTAACTTAGTGTTTGTGTTTTCTAAAGCTGTTATTATGTTTAGGCTTGCAGTTACATTTTCATCAAATGTTAATATTGGGTCGTTGAAACTTGTTGGTGGGTGAGATTGTGCTGCCAGATGGAAAACACCATCGAATTTGTTTTGTTCGAATAGTTTAAATACTGAGTTGGATTGTTTCAAGTCCAAGATATGAAAAACAATTTTGTTATACTCCTCTAAGGTTAGAATGTCTAATAAATCGGTTTGTCTACCATTTGGACAACGAATAACTCCATGTACTTCATGCCCTTTTTCCAATAAAAGTTTTGCCAAATTAGGACCAGCAAAACCAGTTATTCCAGTTATCAAAAATTTTTTCATTCTTTTAATTTAATAGTATCCAATTTTTTTTGAATAAATTTATAATGTGTGTAAAGTTAGCTGGTGTGAAACGAGATGTTAAGTATAATTTCTCAGTTTTTAAATTCAATTTATCTATGATGTAATTGAAGGCTGTGTCAACTATACTAATACCTTCGGCGTTTTCAATTACTTTGCACCAATCAAAAATAGTAAAACCTTCAATTAAGTCAATATTCACAATTTTCATTGAGTTGTCGAAAAAAATGTCCTTATAATTGGTATTTGGTGGTGTCCCCCATTTATTAGAAACTAAAAAGTACTTTTCATCATCTTTTAGATTAAGAATGTCATAATAAAGACTATTTTCAGATTCTATATTTCTTTCAAATGAAAAATATTTATCCCAATCATCAAAATTTATATTAACCATTTTATACTTTGCCTCCATACAAGAAATGTTTGGGAAATATAAGTCAGCAATTCTCAAAGGTAGAAACACAAGTTCCTCAGTAAAAATTGGTGAGTTTTTTGTAAAAAATTTTTTTTGGGGGAAATCATCATTTATTGATACAAAATTCAGGTTTTCAACTTTAATGTAATTTTTTATAAACATTAATTCAGGTAATAATGGGTAATAAACAACATACCCCTTGGAGATATAAAAATGACATACTTTCTGTAAAAAAAATACATCCCCTATACCTGCTGGTTGATTTATTAAACAAATTTTTTCCATATTGTACTTACTTTTCTCCAAAAATCATAAATGAGTTATTTAAATCAACATTAGATACAAAAATATTTTTATACCCTTTTTCTTCCATATAATCATTGATGATGGTTCCACTAAAAATATTTTTATGTTTTCTATTATTCCATGGTCGCCAATATTTTTGGGAATAATCAGGTAGATATAAAAACAAGACACCACCCTCTTTTAATACATCATACCAATAGTCCATTACTTCTACCCAATTTTCGATATGTTCTAAACAATGACTTGAAAAAATATAATCTACATTTTTTTTGGGTAGTCTTTTTGCGTGGAAACCATCTTCAAATGACAAATCAATCGGTATCGAACCAGGGAATGCCCATTCTTTTTTCATACACCCAATATCATATCCAACTCCTTTACAAGTATGTTTAGCATAAGGTATAGCAAACTGAGAAGCATTACCTTCAGTTTGAAATTTCATATAGTGTTCATTTTTATAAACTATTGTTTCAATCATAGTCTCCAAGTCCAATCAGTTTTAAAAAGTTTATTTAGACATTTAGGTGTATGTTCATGATGTCTTGGGTATAAAATGTTTGTTTTACTTTTAAGTTTGAGTTTTTCTATTAACATCAAAATTGAGGTATCAACAGTATATATTTCAGTCGCGTTTTCTATCACTTTACACCAATCAAACAAAGTATAATTAGAAATATAAGAAAGTTCAATGGTTTTTTTGTTTTTATTGCTAATCTCATTCAGAATTTCATTTTTATATTGGTTAATACCATATCGTCTATTTAATAAAATGTACTCTTCGTTATCGTCTAAGTTTAAAATATTGGAAAATAATTCATTTTCTTTTTGAAAATTTCTTTCGAAATTGAAATATAATTCCCAATCAGTGTAATCGATATTGTGTAAATTTTCGGGTAGGTTTGGCAAAGTTTTACCAATCATTTTATATTTACAAGTCATAATATCATATGGATGATTTTCTTCTATAGAGTCTTGTAAATTTAAAAAAAAATCAGTTGGTAGGATATGATTAGTAAATTCAAAATTCTTAATATTAATATAATCTTTCAACCAAAAATATTCGTTTGTGAACCAATAAACAAAATAATTATTTTCAACTAGTTTATGTATAATTTTTTGACTAAAAAGGATATCACCTAAACCTCTTGGTTGATTTATGAGAATTGTTTTCATTGTAAAAACTTTTTTAAATATTTATTGTAAATCCAATCTTCGAGAACATCGTATTCTTTTACAAGTTCTAAGTTTTTTATTACTGAGTTGAGTTTTGAATAATATAGGTCACTATTAATGTCATTCAAATCAATTTCATCTAAAAAAAGAATTCCATTTTCATCAAAATAGTTTGTAATTTTTTTAGTACCTTTATATATTGGTATTGTACCTGTTGCAAAACAATCTAAAATTTTTTCGGTAAAATAAGTATCATAGGTATCGTTCTCAATACAAATCGAAAACATATAATCACACAGACCTGTTTCTTTTTTTTCTATTTCTGAAAATCCCCTCCCAAACAAATCTAATTTATCTCTATTTTTAATCGCAAAATTATATCTGAATTTTTGTTGTTCGGTAAATATTTTATTTGATGTTATCATAGATAACAATTTATTTTTTGGATACAACTCAATTTTATCAATGTATGTACCATAGGCTGGACACCATTTGAATATTTCATCTAAATTAAGTAAATAATGATTATGTGTCCAAACTTCTACAAAGGTTTCCTTAATTTGAATTAAATTATTTTTTACAAATTCTAACGCCCCACCATCAAAAAAATTGGATTCTAATAACCACAATATTTTAGTTTTTTTATCGTTTTTATCCCTTAAACCTTTCATAACATCATTATCAATATAGACAGATAGGTCGTTATTTTTTGAATGAAAGTCCCATTCAAAATATTTTGGTCTTTTTGACAAAGTTGAACAAAAAGCATGAGAAAAGTTATTAGATAACATATTTATTTTTTTCATAAAACTAATTTTTTAAAAAAGGATTAACATAATTGACCATTATGATTATTAACATTCATTATTGTCCAATCACTTTCATAAATGTCTAAATAATTCTTCGGGCCATCTTCACCAAACCATACTGATGGTGCTATTACTATTTTATTTTCATTTTTATTCAAAAAACTACCCCACCAAGAAAAGGTTGAGTTTGATATAATATTGTTAGTACATAAAGACATTAACCAAAGTTCAATGTAGTCTAAATCATCAACAATTGTAGAATTTGGTAAATTTATATTATTTTCTACCCACTTTTTGTTATCACTGAAAATAAAAATATGTTCATACTCTCCAATTAAGTTGATTGATTTATTTATGTATTCCAATGAAATAGTGGGATGGATTTTTGGGTTTTTTAAATAATCTCCCATTCTGATATGAACTGACAAAGTATTTTTCAAATTAATTTCAGGGTATTTTTTTGATATGAAATCAATCTCATATTGTGAAGGGGAAAATAAATCTATTATTTCTTTTTTATATTCTGAAAAATTTTTACTACTCTGATAATATCCATAAAATTGGATATTACAATTTTTTGGTGTGTCTATTTCGGTGAAACTCCAGCTATTTTCATTTAATCTGAAAAAATTTGTAATATTATCTTTGAATTTAAATTTCTTGAGGATATTATCTATGTAATGGGATGTATCTTTACCTTGTAAGGGGGTAAAAGAATTTTTAGGTAAAAACATTTCTACATTGTTTTTTTTTGCTTGAGCATAACAATTAGCAACTTGAAACATTTGGTTTCCCAATCCCCCCATTAAAAAACATGTATAAAAATTTTTTATAGTATTCATTTTAGAAGATAATCATAATTAACAATTTTATTTTGTATGTCACTAAAGTCTTGAGTTTGAAAAGCAAGATTGGGTATAATCCCATATACATTCCTTGTTTTTTGTATTTCCGTATAGTAATTGTCAACTTGTTTTTCTTTGTTTTGAAGAATTGAAAGAATTTCATTATAAATTGTGTGTCTGATGGCGACACAATGAAGTGACACACTATAGTTTAGTCTATAAACATTATTTACAATTTTTTTTGGTGTATCCCCATATTTGTGATTACCACCAAAATAAATCATATCCCAATTTTCAGGTATGTCGTTAAAAATACTACGAACATTTTTTATTTCAGGAGAAAAGACAACATCATCTTCAAAAATTAAAACACTATCAATATTTTCAGTCTTACATTTTTTAATTAAATCAATATGAGTTAAAAGAATTCCTAATTCACCATTGAGTAGTTTAGTATTATTTTTAATTTTTGTTCCATCAATTGCAGGGTACCTCTCAACATTAGTAAATTTGTGTTTTCTAAATTCTTCATTGACTTTAATCCATCTATCAAGTCTTCTATCCAAATTAATACAATATATTTTATCAAAAAAATCAGTCAAAGTCATAAAAATTTAAAAAATTTTATTATATTCGTTTATTATTAAATTAATAACATTAGTCGAGTGAAATTTATTAATGTCACTTGGTGGCTGGTGGAGTTTTTTACTTAAGATTTCACCATTAGTATTTATATCATAAATCCAACCTGGTTTACCACACATCCAACCTTCGATAGTTGTCCGACCCAAAAGAATACCTCCTGTCTCAGAACAATTCTTCACAAACATTTCAATTTTGTTAGTGGAATCGAAATATTTTACATTTGGAAAACTTAACAATTTTTGTAAGTAATTGGCGTGGTTTTTTCCAACAATCCACAATTCTTTTCCTGAAGTTTGAGAATAATTTACCAAATCGAAAATTGTCTTTTCTCTGAGATAATCTAATGTTCCAACAAATAAAATATAGTTTTCATCTTTGGTGTTCGTTTGATTAAATCTATTTTCATCTATTGGATTATAAATTACTTCAATCATTTCCGAATTAATCCCAAAATTCTTGATTATAAATTCTTTTATTTCAGGTCTGATTGTGATATATTTGAAAATGGAAAAATGTTTTACAGGGTGTTCCAACGAATTAACCTCTGAATGTATTGTACATATTTTTTTTGTTATAGGGTAGATTTTGATTAATTCATTTGTGATGGGTAAATGTTGACAATGTATCAAATCATAACTTTCATTTTTAGGTAATGTTTTAAAGTCATATACTTTGAGGCCTACACTGATAGCTAAATCAGTCAATTCTCCTCCTATGTTACCTGATACTATTGACACATCATATCCATAGTTCATTAATCCTTTAGCTAATTCAAATACATATAGTTCTGAACCTGTCAAACCCCTAAATAATAAACAACCTATAAGAATTTTTTTCTTTTTCATTAATTAGTAAAATATATTTTATTTTTTAATTTTTGTAAATTCTTTTGTAAAAAAGGAATTAAAATACCATTGTAATCATCCATCATTGTAGTTTGTGATTTTTCAATTTCTCTGGTTTTACTTTCAAAGTGATAAGCACAGTGAGTACCTAAAAAGTAATTTTCAAGTCCTCTAATACATAAATTCAGATTTAATTCCACATCTTCAAAACATTCGTTATACATTTCATTAAACATCCCTATCTGTTTAAAAGTATTAATATTTATCATCATCAAACCTGCAGTATTACCAATACAAGTACTTACATCTTTTGTAAATTTATAATAAGCTAATTTGTTTTGATGAGTAGTAAAAATTTCATTTGTAGATGTTTTCAGATATAAAAGAATACCATCGTGTTGGATTGTATTATCGCCATAATGTAGACGACAACCAACGGTACCAACTCTTGGTTTGTTTTTAAAAACATTTAACATACCACCAACAACATCACTCATCAATTTTATATCGTTATTACAAAACAGAACATACTGATAATCTTTACCAATATGGTTAGTGACAACATCATTGTTTATTTTTGCAAAGTTATAATAATTGTATTCTATAAATTTGATGTTTTTATCCTGAATGAACTTTCTAATCTCTTGTTTTTCTTCCTCTGATGAACCAGTATCAGCTACAAAAAAATCATAGAATCTTGAATCAGAGAATTCGTAAAAGGAATTAATACATTGGAACAATAAATCTAAGTTACTTTTAGTTGGTATTACTACAGCAACTTTACCCAATTTTTTATTATACTCAACTTTTTCTTTAGTTCCATAAATAAAACTAGGCTTTAAGTCTAAAGGTAGAATTGATTTGTATTTCTCTAAGAATTTTATTTTTGTTTCATAAAATTCTGTATTAGGTTTCCCAATAGATTCGTGTATTATTTCAAAAGATGATGTAACCCCAATTTTAACATCGTCCATATAATTTGGAAGACAAAAACAATGGTCATAGAAATGAAATTTTCCAATTGTTTCATCAAATCTATGTTTTATCTTATTCTTGTCAAAAGAAATAAATAATCCATCAATAGTGACTACTGGAACGACAAATGGAAGTTTTACACTATAGTTATTAATCCATTTGTTTTGTCCTGGTGGATGATGCCATATTTGACCTACCATTGTGGTTTGTAGTCTGTCCCAGTAAACACCTGAATCAGA
>B570J29032_109959467_pt1 | contig 26854 bp, 18 predicted proteins | sample LakMenEpi16Nov12_FD_29032 | JGI IMG/M metagenome (IMG submission 29032) | reverse complement strand
TAGTTTATTTTAACAACTCAATATATTTATTATAAAATAACATTACTGGATAGGGAAAGTAAAAAATTATGCCGAACGAATTTAACATTAAGAATGGATTTATATCCAATTCAGACTCTAGAATTATTGGTGGGTTAACCGCAACTACAATATCAGCAACAACATTATTTGGTAATGGTAGTAACCTTACTGGAATACCTTCATTTACTGGCGGAACTATTGCTGGTGCAACTAGATTCACTGGCGGTTTAACCGCAAACACAATATCTGCAACAACATATTTTAATTTACCAACAGACGTAAGTGTAACTGGTGCTACTTATTCTAATAACACATTTACATATACCAATAACACTGGTGGTACATTCAGCACATTGTTTAATACAATGACTGGATTAACGATAACTGGTGATTTAACTGTTACTGGTGGTGCTTCATCATTATTTAGTGGTAATAGTTCATCTGACCTTGTTAGGGTTACACAAACTGGTACTGGGAATGCATTTGTTGTAGAAGATTCTAATAATCCAGACTCAACACCATTTGTGATTGATGCTAATGGTAGAGTTGGTATAGGTGGAGTAAGTCTATCTGAAAAATTAAATATTGATGGGAATATAAGTTTAATTAGTTCCGCAAGTACAAAAATAAATATAGAATCTGGAGCTGGTGTAAGAACCTATTTAGCGGCAGATGGTCAAGGTTCATCATTTGGGTCTTTAAGTAATCATGATGTTGTATTCTATAGGGGTAACTCTGAATTTGCTCGTAGAACGGCAACTGGATTTGGAATTGGTACGGCAACACCATCTGCTAAATTAGACGTTTCTGGTGATACTAAAATAAGTGGTGGTTTAACAGCGACTACAATTTCAGCAACAACTTATTATAATTTACCTACAGATGTAACAGTAACTGGTGGTACTTATGCTGCTGGTACAGCTACATTTACTAACAATACTGGTGGTACGTTTAACGTTACTGGATTTAGCACTGGGACAACCACTGGTTTAGGTACCGCTAACTATTTAACTAAATGGACTGGTTCAACTGGTCAAGGTAATAGTATTATTAGAGATGATGGTACCAATATTGGTATTGGAACAGCACCAGAAGCTGATAATAAATTTTCAATTTTTACAGTTAGTAATAACACTTATGGTTTATGGGTTAGAAACGCTAGTAATATTAGTGGTGCTAAAGGTATATATGGTTTAAGTAATGGTAATGTTGGAACTCAAACTGGTGTGTGGGGTGTAGGAGAAGGACACCCTACAACTGGTACTAGTATTGGTGTTGATGGTGGTGCTACTGATGGTTTATTGGGGATTGGTGTTAGAGGTACTGTTGGTACTAGTGAATTTGGTTCTATGGTAACTGGTATTGGTGGGTATTTTGATGGTAGAGGTGATGGTGGATATGGTTATCCATCAATTTCATATTCCGTACAATTGTTGGATGGTACTGAGGGTATAAATAAAGTATTGGTATCACAAACAGCGGATGGTAGAGCTAATTGGAGTTCAACATTATCTGGATTAACTACTGTTGCAGCTGCAACAGTTTCTGCAACAACATTTATTGGTGATGTTGCAGCCGTAACAGTTTCTGCGACAACATTTATTGGTGATGGTTCACAAATAACAAACATTCCAGTACCATATGGAATTATAAGTGCAATTGCAAGTGGTAACTATTTAATTTAAAAATAAAATAATTATAATATAAATAAAAAATAAATTATGGCAAATACAACATTAAATACAGCCCCAATATATACAGCATCTGGGGACACACAATGGGTTGTGTCGGCTACAACAGCCAATACAACAAAAGATTTAACAACTGGTACTATTTTTACTGCATTTACAGCGTCAGCTACTGGTGGTTATGTACAAAGAATTCGTTTTAAACCTCTAGGAACTAACGTTGCAACTGTTGCAAGAGTTTGGATTAATGATGGTGATGCTAATGCGGTGGCAAGTAATAACACATTATGGGATGATATTTCTCTTCCACCGACAACAAACTCTGAAGTGTCAGCACAACCAACGTTTGAGCTTCCTTTAAATATAGCTTTACCAGCTAACTATAAAATATTAGTAACATTAGGTACGGCAGTTGCTGCTGGTTATACAATAACAGTTATTGGAGGTAAATATTAATTGATATGAATTACATATTATGTGAATTTGAATATGGGTATGTTGGACAACTATATCAAGAAATAAGTGGTGGGTCAGTTGTTAGATATACTGATTTAGATGGAAATACGTTAGAATTAGTTGGTGATTACGGATATCATATTATTGATGCAAATCCACCTACACCAACATGGGTAAATGAATAAACTATGTTGGATGTTTTTAATATAAATAATAGTCTACTTAACCAAGTGTTTTACAATAAAGGTGTTAACGCATGGCAAGTATGGCATAAACCATCTAACTGCAATTTTGTACACTTTTATATATTAGGTGGTGGTGCTGGTGGACAAGGTGGCCCAACTGGTGCTGGTTCAACTAGAACTGGTGGTGTTGGTGGTGGGTCAGCTGCGATGTCTTATATTACAGTACCAGCGTTTGCTGTTCCAAATATGTTATACGTTCTTGTAGCTTCTGGTGGTACTGGTGGTGCTTCTGGTAGTGGTAGAGGTGGTGTTGGTGGTTTGTCTTATGTTTCTACACAACCAGATAGTACATTCTCACCTTATACTGTATTAATGCAAAGTGGTATTGGTAATGCTGGTGCTGCGACATCAGCAACAGCTGGTGCTGTTATAACTTCAGCTAATATAGTTTTAGCTGAAATAGCATTTTTATCAGCGTATGCTGGTCAAACTGGTGGTGCTGGTGGTGTGTCTTCTGGTGCTGCGGCTAACGTATCACCAAATGGTTTACCTACAACAGCTGGTGCTGGTGGTGCTGGTGTGTCATCAGTTTCTATTTTAGGTACATCTGGTAGTATTTTATCAATATTAGATTTCCCTAGAATTGCTGGTGGTACGTCAGCTGCATCTGCTGGTGCTACTCGTGGTGGTGATGGTTTTTCTACTAGACAAAATTTTGTAGGACCTAATTTTAAATATCCTATGTTTTTTACTGGTGGTGCTGGTGGTGGGTCATCTGACACTGGTGTTGGAGCTAATGGTGGTAACGGTGCGTTTGGCTGTGGAGGCGGTGGTGGAGGTGCTGGTGGTAACGTAACTGCTGGTTCTGGTGGAAACGGTGGTGATGGACTTGTAATAATAACAGCTAGTTAATAGATAAATAACATGTTAGATTTTTTTAATATAAATGATGGTAGTGCCAATAAAAGTATTTTTTATGCTAATGGTCCAATGTATGTTACATCATTATCGGCTATAACACAAACAGCTTTTCAAATATGGCAAAAACCTAATGGTGTTAAATTTGTTCATTTTTTTGTAATGGGTGCTGGTGCTGGTGGTGGTAATTCTTCAAATGCTACTGTTAATGCAAAAGGTGGTGGTGGTGGTGGCTCAGCTGGTCATGTTACTGGTTTATTTTTGGCTAGTGTTTTACCAGATACATTATATATAAATGTTGGTGTCGGTGGTGTTGGTGGTGGTGGTATTAGTGGTACTCAATCTACTGGAAACGGTGGTGATGGTTCTGGTGGAAACGGTGCTTTATCTTATGTAATGATATATCCAGATACTGGTTTTACTGCGACAAATGTGGTTTTACAAAGTGGTTCTGCTGCTGCGGTTGGTGGGAGAACTGGTGGGTCAGCAAGTACTAATGGTCAAGCTGGAACTGTATGGACACCTACTGGTAATCTTTTAAGTAAATTAGGTTTAGTTTCCGCTTATGCTGGTCAAGCTGGTGTTGCTGGTGTTACTAGTGGTGTTGGAGCAAATCTTTTAATATCTGGTATAACAACTGGTGGTGGTGGTGGTGCTGGAACAAGTAGTAGTGTACCTTTTAATGGGGGTAGTATTATAGGTTATGGGAATGTAATACCAACAGTATCTGGTGGTACTTCAGCTTCCACACTTACTACTAGTGGTACTAGTGGTTATATGTTATCAATACCTAACACAGTTGGTATGGCCAATAACCCAATGTTTTTTGCTGGTGGTGCTGGTGGTGCTTCTAGTAGTGTTGCTGGTGGAAGAGGTGGTAACGGTGCGTTTGGTTCTGGAGGCGGTGGTGGTGGCGGTATTTCATCTGGTAGTAATAAAGGTAGTGGTGGTAGAGGTGGTGATGGTATTGTAATAATAACTTGTTGGTAATTTTTAATAAAATGATAGATATATTCAATCTTCCTAGTAATGAACAAAATAGTAAAATATATTATGCTCTTTCTTCTGGTAGTACAAAATGGCAAACATGGCAAAAACCTAATGGTGCTAAAATGGTTCACATTTATGTATTAGGTGGTGGTGGTGGCGGTGGCGGTGGTAGAACTGGTGCTGTTAACACTGGTACTGGTGGTGGTGGAGGTGGTTCTACAGCTATTTCTATTGGTTTATTTCCAGCATGTATGTTACCAGATATATTATATATAAGTGTCGGTAAAGGTGGTGCTGGTGGTGCAGCAAATACTTCTGGAACTGCTGGAGAATTATCTTATGTTAGTGTTTCAGCATCAACTCTTAGTGCAGCTACTGTAATGCAAAGTGGTGCTGCTGGTGCTGGTGGTGGTGGAGCTGGTGGTTCTTCCGTAGCTGGTACTGCTGGTGTTGCTGGTACTATTTGGACATATACTAGCACTATTTGGGCTCAATTGGGACAAATAACACCGACTGTTGGTCATGCTGGTACTCTTGGTGGTAGTACTGTTGGTGCTGGTGTTAACTTAACTTTACAAAATGTAGTTTCTGGTGGAGCTGGTGGTGGTGGTGAATCTTCAAATGCATCATCTTTTAAAGGTGGTGATATAACTAGTACACTATATGGTTTTACAACACTTAATGGTGGAGTAGCTAACGCTGCTGACTCTACAATACATGGTAATCATGGTTACTCTTATTCATTTCCATCTTCTAATTCATTTAGTAGAGGACCAATGTTATTTACTGGCGGTGCTGGTGGTGGTGGTGCTAACACTACATCTAGAGATGGTGGTAGAGGTGGTAATGGTTCATATGGTTCTGGAGGTGGAGGCGGTGGTGCAGCTTATGGTGGTACTGGTGGTCGTGGTGGTGACGGTGGTGGTGGATTAGTGATAATTACTACGTGGTAAATCAATCTTCGTCATAAAGACCTTTTTTAGGTTGACATTTCTCCCTAATCAATTTTTCAACAAAAGCAAACATTTTAAGACCGTTTTCCTCACAATATTGTTTTAACATTTCGTGAGTTTTTGGCGTAATTTTTAAGTTTTTATCTCGTTTCATAACACTTTTCTCTATAAGTATGATAAAAGTATGATAAAATTCATACTAATTCATATTTATATTTTTAATTGGCCTTACTTTTGAAAAAAAGTTAATATTTATAATAAAACGATAAATAACATAAAACAAAAAACAAAATTATGCCAAATAAAGTATTTGTAAGCCCAGGGGTTTATACATCTGAAAAAGACTTATCTTTTGTAACTAGTCAGATAGGTGTAACTACGCTAGGTTTAGTTGGTGAGACAACTATAGGACCAGCGTTTCAACCTATTTTTATATCTAGTTATGATGAATTTAAAAACTTTTTTGGACAGTGTAACGCTACAAAGGTTAAAGATAACAACGCTCCTTTATATGAGTTACCATATATCGCTAAAGAATATTTAAATCAATCTAACCAATTGTTTGTAACAAGAGTATTAGGTTTATCTGGGTTTGAAGCTGGTCAAGCTTGGGGTATCACATTAGATGCTGCATTAGACTTGTCAACGACTGCTACGACAACCACTACTTCTTATTCACCATTATTATCATTTACAGCTACATCAGCAAACACTAATGTAACTATTGTTAGTAATGACCCATTATTACAACAAATCATCAATAGTGGTGATTTAGATGATACATTAGCTACATTATCACAAGGACCAACTGGTACTACGTATGTTGTTACTGGTAACATTAAAAATAACGGTTTATTCAGTGGTTTAACAACAACAATGTATCTTAATAATCTAGCTACTGTTGGTGCATTTATTACTGGTACAACAACTGGTGTTACAGTTCATTATACTGGTACTGGTTATTCAGACACTGAAGATAAATTAGTTGCCTTGTTACGTTCTAGAGGTGGAATTAATGGTGATACTCAATTACCAGCATACGAAATAACTGGAACAACAAACGGTCCAACATTTGTTTCTTCAATTACTGCTGCATTAACTGACCCATTAGCAGAATTTTCATTATCTGGTAAATCTAATATTCAAGGAAACTTCAATTATTCTTTATCATTAGATAACACTAAGAAAAGTTACTTACCAAAAGTATTAGGTAGAACAAATAATGATGGTAAAACTGCTGTATTCGCTGAAGAATTTTTTGAGCAAATGTTTGACACATTAGATAAAGCTGGTAAAATCAGAGGTATCAATCAAACAATGATTAAATATGCTAATTCTTTCAATGATTACAAACAAGAATACAAACCAGCTGTTACTCCATATGTTGTTTCTGAATTACGTGGTACGAAAGTATTAAGATTATTCAGATTCTGGACTATTTCTGATGGTAATGCTGCAAACGAACAATTTAAAATTTCTATTAGAAACATTAAATTAGATACTAAAGAGTTTGATATTGTTGTAAGAGCTTTTGGTGATAATGATACACAACCTACAGTATTGGAATCGTTCTCAAGAGTAACAATGGACCCAACTTCTGTTAACTATGTTGCTAGAAGAATTGGTACATTAGACGGTAACTTCCCTTCAAAATCAAGTTATGTTTTGATTGAATTAGATGACACTAATGACACTTCAGAAGCTTTCCCAGCTGGTTTCGTTGGATACCCAATGAGAAATTACCAAGCAGCTAGTAATAGTGGTGTTGTTTCACCTAACTTATTATTCCAAACTGCTTATGGAGAATTTGATACTTATAGTCAAATAGGTAAAAAGTATTTAGGTTTATCTGACCTTGTTGGTATTGATGCTGATTTCTTTGACCATAAAGGTGTTGAATTTAGTGCATTAACTAAAGGTTTCCATATGGATGTGGATGCAGCTTCAGCTTTAATTGATAACCAAGCGTTCTCTTTTGAAGTAGGTGCATACGAATTTAGAAGTGAAGCTGGTGTGTTAGGTACTAAATATGAAAAAATTAGAGCTCGTAAATTCTCATTTGTACCATTTGGTGGTTTTGATGGATGGGATATTTATAGAACTAGAAGAAGTAATTTAGATTCATTCTTAATCAACGGTACATTAGGAAGTAAAGGTAAAATTAGTGGTGCATTTAAATCTAGAACATTATTTAACGGTGATGCTGCAATAAACTCTGATTACTATGCATACTTAGAAGCAATTTGGACATTCAAAAACCCAGAAGCTGTTAACGTTAACGTGTTTGCAACTCCAGGTATTGATGTAATGGATAATGGTAACTTAGTTGAAGAAGCAATTGATATGGTTGAAAACGACAGAGCTGACTCATTGTACATTGTTACAACTCCAGATACTGATAGTGGTGGTGATGTAATGACTGCTGGTGATATTGCTGATTTCTTAGATGGTACTTTTGATAGTAACTACACATGTACTTACTGGCCATGGATTCAAGTTGATGACACTGAAAACAATGTTTATATTTGGATGCCAGCGACTAGAGATGTTGTAAGAAACATAGCATTTACAGATAAGAAAACAGCTCCATGGTATGCGGTTGCTGGTATCGAAAGAGGTACTGTTAACGCTATCCAAGCTAGAAAAAAATTAACATTAGACGAAAGAGATACTCTTTATGATGCAAGAATTAACCCAATCGCTACTTTCACAACTGAAGGTATCAAAATCTGGGGTAACAAAACTCTTCAAATTAAAGATACAGCTCTTAACAGAATCAACGTTAGAAGATTGTTATTACAAGCAAGAAAACTTATTTCTGCTGTTTCTATCAGATTATTATTTGAGCAAAACGATGCAGCTGTAAGAAACCAATTCTTATCACTTGTAAACCCAATCTTAGACAGTATTAGAAGTCAAAGAGGTTTAACTGATTTCCGTGTGGTGTTATCAAACGACCCAGAAGATTTCGACAGAAATCAATTGACTGGACAAATATTCTTGAAACCAACAAGAGCATTAGAGTTCATCCAATTAGAGTTCGTAATTATGAATACTGGTGCGTCATTCGACAACGTATAATTAGAATTAAAAATAAAGCAATAAAGCTCTCTTTTGAGAGCTTTTTTGTTTTTATAGATATTTATTAGTATGAAGATAATTAAAATTACGGCAGAGCAATTTAATAGATTACTTTTAAAAGAAGCTAGTGAGAAGAAAGTAACATTTAATTACTCAATTGAGATGATATTGGCTATGGGTAAAATATTAGGATTAGAATTAAAAAATTATAATCTAGAAGTAGCTAATAAAGAATTAAAACAAGAGTCAACATACACTAAAATCAAACTTATTTTAGATGATAAAGAAGAGTTAAATAAGATAATTGAAGATTTAGTAAATAAAGGGTTGATTGATGCCGATAAGAAATTTAAATATGATGCTGAAAAGATTGTAGACAATTATAATTCAATATCAAAAGAAAATGGTTTTGAATGTAAACTTAAACATTCTGAAGTAATAAATAATATTTTAAAAAATAAATAATTTTTATAACTAAAAATAAAAATATTTTAAGTTTTAACATATTTATAATAAAAAACAACAAATAATAAAATTAAATAAAAACTAGAACATTATGGCTGATTTATTGATGAAAATGCCCTTACCATACGAACCTAAGAAAAAGAATCGTTGGTTATTAACTTTCCCAGCAGATTTAGGTATCCAACAATGGTGGTTATCAACTGCTTCTAGACCTTCAATTACTCAAAATGAAGTTGAGATTCCTTTCTTAAATACTTCTACATGGGTTATTGGTCGTTTTACATGGGAATCAATTGATGTAACTTTCCGTGACCCGATTGGACCTTCTGCTGCACAAGCAATTATGGAGTGGGTTCGTTTACATTCAGAATCTATTACTGGTCGTCAAGGTTATGCCGCTGGTTACAAACGTCCAGTTGACTTAGAATTACTTGACCCAACTGGGGTTGTTGTTGAGAAATGGTTGTTAGACGGAACAATGTTAACTAACGTATCTTTTGGTGACTTAGGTATGGATGATGACGGTATCGCTGAGATTACTGCGACATTACGTTTCGATAGAGCAATATTATTATTCTAATAAAACAATACGAAAATAAAAACACTAAAACCTAGGAGACTAGGTTTTTTTGGTTATTTAAACTATTTATAATTAAAAATATTATGAGAAGATTTGATAAAAATGTAAATATTGAAAAAGCTAATTTATTGGTTGAACAAAGATATTTAGAATCTAAAGGTTTAGTTAATGAAGGTCATTTTGCTGATTTTATACCTAAAGGTACTAGGGTTAAAATTAATGGGAGAACTGCTGAAGTAATCGCTTTTGAAGCTAATCCATATCAAGAAGTATTTTACACTATTAAATACGATGATAACGGTGAAGAAGACCATTTTGTTGGTGGCGACAAAAGAATAGAAATAATTAAATAACATAAAAACCACTCTTAAAGGGTGGTTTTTTATTTTATACAAATTCTATTTACAAAAAAACTTATTTATCTATATTTATTTTTAAAGTTATAACAAATAAAAATAAGTTTTGATATGGATAAAAAACCAAATGTTTTCCCTCAAAGAGAACAACCACAAGTCAATTTAACTGATGCTGAAAGAATAGCTAATTTCGAACAAGAAAAAGCTATGGCTACTAATGAAATTTATGAAAATTCAAAAATATCAGATGAATTAAGTTACGCTCACAAAAATGCTGTTGAAATGATGAAGCAGCGTACCCAAGAACAAATTCAAAGAAAAAATTACGAAGGTATGGTTATTGAACCACAATTATCTGAAAACGCACCTAAAAAAGTAGATAATAATGCAGATTTAGTACGTAAAAGAGATGAACAGTTAAGAATGAATCAACAACAAACTCAAAATTATCAAAATATGTATGAAGAATCATACAATAGAGTAAGTAATAATAATAATAATAGTAATATGGAACAACAAAATAGGGTGACTAATACGCCACCGCCACCAACACCGCCATCAGTGCCGCCAGTTAATAATTCGTATGAAAACTATGGTCAAAATCCTAGTAATATTGACCCACATATTTATGAATTAAGTCAACCTAATTATAACGCACCATTTGATTTAATTCCTTTACCGTCAAGAGGTAAATTATATAGAAGTAAAAAACCTAATATTAAATTAGCTTATATGACTACTGCTGATGAAAATATTTTATCATCACCAAACTTATTACAAAGTGGTCAGTTTTTGGAAATATTAATGAATAGAAAAATATTGGAACCAGAAATTAGATATAAAGATTTAACTATTGGTGACAGAAATGCTATCATGTTATGGTTAAGAGCGACTGCGTATGGTGAAATGTATCCAGTAACAATTTTAGATGAATTGGGTGACCCATTTGAAACTGAAATTAATTTAAATGAACTTAAAGAAAATGAATTGGTTGCAGAACCAGATGAAAAAGGTGAATTTTTATTTGAATTACCGATAACTAAAAATGTAATTAAATTTAAATTTTTAACATGTGGTGATGTTGATGATATTGAAAGAATATTAGAAAAAGAAAGAGAAAGAAATGTTTTAGTTAATAACGCTTCGACTTATAGATTAGAAAGACAAATTGTTGAAGTTAATGGAAACAGAGATAAAAGATATATTCAAGATTTTGCTTCATCATTAAGAATTGCAGATGCTAAGGCATTTAATACGTATGTTGAATCAATTGAGAGTGGCATTGACCTAAATATCAATGTGGCGACCCCAGGGGGAGGGTCTGTCGCTACCTTTCTTCCCCTTAGCGTCACATTTTTTTGGCCTAACATCCGACTATAAACCTATTTTATTAGAAGAGATTTACATATGTACGCAATACTTAAAGAATGTCACATATAATGACGTTTTATCAATGCCTACATATGAAAGAAGATTCTTTTTAAATATGTTAATAAAAGAGACCAAAGAGAAAGAAGAACAAATTGAAGAATTAAAAGAAAAAGAGACTAATAGTAAAAACACTGGAAAAGGTAGTAGAGAAACTAGAGTTTCTGGTGAGTCATTAAAAACACAAATGAAAAATGGTATGATACCGTTACAATAAGTCCCCATTTTAATGGGGATTTTTGTTTTTTGTAATATTTATATAAAAATAGCTAAAACATGAACAAAAAAATAGTTATAACTGAATCACAGTTTAAAAGACTTAGAAATCTAATTAAAGAAGAATTATTATTGGAAGATAAACTTTTCAATCAAATATCTGCTATATTCCGTAATGTTGAAATCAAAAATGAAAATGATGCAAAGACTTTATTGTCTAAGCCAGAAAGCAAACCTTTATTTACATACATTGAGAACGCAGTTAATAATTCATTAAATGCTAGAGTACCAAAACAAAAGGCTGAGTACATTAAAACGCTTAAAAATAGGCTAAAATCTATATTTAAAATGCAACAAAAACCAGATGATGAAGTATTAACTATTCTTGCTGACGTTTTAAATGGTTATGCTAAAATTAAAAATGTTAATAACTTTGAAAACATTGTTGAAATGTTAAAACAAGCCAACACATCTGGTGACCAATCAACAAAAGCAAAATCAATAGATGATTTACTTAATAGACCAATGGGTCCATCTAATCAACAAAACCAAGAACCTAATGATAAGTCAGCTGCTGCAAATGGTGAAGAACCAAAAACTGAAGTTAATCAAATGATTTATGATTTTGTTCAAGTTTTAAATGAATTAAAAGAAAATGATGTTTTAACTATTAAGTTACCTAGAATGGAAACAATGAAATTAAAATGTGTTGATAATAAATCTAAATACAGCATTTTTTTCACTTTAGCTGATAATGAGGACACTGCAACAGAAAAAATTGAGTTTCCTAAAATACCAGAAAAATATAAATTTAACGAAGATAGTCCAGTACCTAATTTTGATGTTATGTCAGTCGAATATATTAATGATGAAGGTGTTATAACTAAAAAGAAAGAAATGGTTCAAGGTATTTATGAGTGGGATATTGCTGTAGGTGATGGTGATGAAGAACCGACTGAAGAATTATCAACGGATGAAATTGAAAATGAAATTGAAGACCCAAATGTAACTGTTGAAGAATTTATTGACGATATGATGAATGATGATAATAGTGCTAGAAATAGAAGTGCTTTAGCATTATATAATCGAATTAAAAAAGATAGAGACTTTATGGAGGTTCAAGGTGGTAAAAATCCTTCATTCTTAAAGTTATTATTCGCTAATTTGGCTGGTAAGAAAGTTGAAGCTAAAAGAGGTAATATCCCAGTTTTAGCTAGTACTGCTCAATTCTTTGATGATAGGATAACTAATAAATTAGGAGAAAATTTTATAGAAAACAAAACAGTGTTTTTTAGACCGTTAGAAAACATAGAATTACCATATGTTGAACTTAAATACGACTTTACAGATAGAACACGTAAACCAGCTGCTAAAGTTTTCGAGTTAAAAGCTAATTCAGATTATAAATTTAAAGAAGCGGTAAAAGTAAAACAATTTTCAATTGATGAGTTAAAGTATGGTGAGTACAGAGTATTGGAAAACGCATATTATCAATTTAGAATTATAGTTAAAGAAAAAGGAACGCAAGAAAATACTTTTAATTGTGATGTTTTCAAATATTATAAAGATGGTGGTGGTAATCAAAAAGTTTCAAAAAAATCAAACGTTTTAATAGAATTTTTGGATTCTGATGGTTATAAAACAAATAAAACTAATACAATTTAATAATGGCTAAAAGTAGAAAACAAATAGAAGAAGAAGCTAGGATAGTCTTGCAGATGCTTGAAAAACAAGTTAATCTGCAAAATTCAGTAAATAGTAGTTATGACAAATACATTGAAGCTGTTAAGAAATATAAAGATATTCAAGCAACTTTAACGAAATCTATTGAACTAGAAAGAATTACTAGAAAAAAGATTTTAGACCATCAAAGTGGTGTTAATGTATTGTCAGCTCAACAATTAATTGAAGAACAGACTAAATTAAAAATTTTAGAAAAACAAAACTTCCAATTATCACTTCAAAGAAAATTATATAAAGATACTTTAAAAGAAGTTAACGCAATGAAATTAGCGTTAGCTGATTCTGTTTTACCTACTTTAAAAGCTTTGGAAAAAATTCCAGGACTTTTTAAAGGTGCTTATAGTAATCTTAAAGGGTTAGGGTTATTTGAAATGGACAAGGCGATGAAACAATCAGCTTTATCTATGGGTATCCTAAGTAAAGAGTCTGGTGGTTTCAGAGGTTCTATTATATCGGCATCAAAACAAACTGCTATTTTAGGTATTGGTATTAAAGAATTATCTCAAATACAAGCACAATATAGTGAAGGTGTAGGTACTACAGCTTTAATGTCTGAAAGGACCTTAAAAGCGTTAGGAGAGATGGCTGCTGCGACTGGGTTAGGTGCTGAAGGTACAGCTCAAATGGCTGTTGATATGAGAAACCAAAACGTTTCTGCTGAAAACACAGCAAAATTTGTGGAACAAACAATGAATAGTTCTCATAAATTGGGTGTTGATGCTTCAAAGGTTGTTAAATTAGTTTCTAAAAATATTAAAATGCTAAACAAATATAACTTCAAAGATGGAGTTAAAGGTTTAGCTAAAATGGCACAAACAATAACCAAATTGGGTGTTGATATGGAATTTGCTGCTGGTTTTGCTGATAAACTTTGGGATGTTGAGGGTGCTGTTAATATGTCTGCTCAATTACAAGTTATGGGTGGTGCATGGGCTCAATTAGCCGACCCTTTCCATTTAATGTATATGGCTCGTAATGACATGGCTGGGTTAACGGAAGAAATTGGTAAGGCTGCTGAGCAATCAGTTGTATTTAATAAGAAAACTGGTCAATTTGACATGCCAGCAAAAGAAATGCATAGACTTAAAATTATTGCCGAACAAACTGGTATTGCTTATGATGATTTGGTAACTGCTGGTAAGAATGCTAAGAAATTTAGTATGATTAACGCTCAAGTTAATTTTGATTTTGGTGGTGATAAAGACCTTAAAGAATATGTTACTAATAAATCATTCTTAGATGAAAAAGGTGACGCTAAAATTGTTTTAAATGGTGAGACTAAGTTACTTAAAACTTTATCTCAACAAGATAAAAACATATTAAAAACACAAATGCAAGAACAAGCTTCATTAAAGGCTAGAGCTCAAGAAGCACAATCATTTGATGAAACATTATCAAATTTAATTATGCAATTGAAAATATATTTATTACCTTTGATAACTAAATTAAGCGACCCTAAAAAAGGTTTAGTTGCTAAATTGCAAGATTTCTCAGAAAAAATAAATAAAAAAGGTGGTTTAGGTGAAACTATCTCTAAATTAGCTGGTATTGTTGGTGATTTCGTGGCTGGTGTTGCTAATTTCATGGTTGAAAACCCAATGTTAGTTGCTGGTATTGCTGCATTTACTAAATCTATACCGTTGTTGATTGGTGGTATTAAATTATTTGGTGGTCTTTTTAACGCTGTTAAGTGGTTTATGAATGGTTTGGCACTATCTAAAGGATTTATGGTTGGAACTGGCGGTATGGGAGGTGCTGGTGGTGGCGGTATGAGAGGTGCAATGAATAGTATAGGTGGTGGAACTGGTCAAATAGGTGGTGGTTTATTCGGTATGAGAAATGCTGGTGCTATGAGTAGAATGGGATTAGGTACTATGGGTAAAATAGGTGCTAACTTTAGAGGTGCTGCTGGTTCGGCTGGTGCTATCGGTGGTGGTCTATTGGCTGGTGGTATAGCTGGTTTTGGTGAATATGGTGAACAAAAAGAAAAAGGTAAAGGTACTGGCGAAGCTGTTGGTAGAGGTGTGTTAAAAGGGTTAGGTGCTGGTGGTGGAGCATGGGCTGGAGCTGCTGCTGGAGCTGCGTTAGGTAGTGTTATTCCAGTAGTTGGTACTATTATAGGTGGATTATTAGGTGGTGCTATTGGTGGTATGGCTGGTGGTAAATTAGGTGATTTAGATACTTATGGTGTTGATGATGCTATATTCACAAACCCTATAAATGATGGGTTCAAAGCTACTGGTCCTGGAGAAATGTTATCAAAAGCTATGGGTAAAAAATTTGGTTCTAATCATTCAAAAGGTAATGGTATAATGACTAATGGTACTGTAACACCGATACATAACGCTGATAAAGTAAAGGCAATAATGGCTAGTAAACCTGGAGGTGGAATTGATAGATATGAACGTGACATGTTTAAAAATTCATCTAATTCAGAACAAAAAGGAGTGAATAATTCAACTAAACATAGTTTTGAACCAATAAATGGTAGTATAACTGTTGAAATTCCTGGACTAAATAAATCTTTTAGTGTTGAAGATAAAGACGCTATGTTTGAAAGTTTAAAAGAACAATTAAAAAGGAAAGTTACTGAAGATGTGACAAATACAAGAGTTAAAAATAAAAATGGAGGTAAAACAAAACCAACTTATTCATAAATTTTAAAAAAATAATAATAAAAACTTGACTTTGTAATTTTTTTTTCGTAATTTTATCTAAAATAAATAATATTATATATAAATAATAATATATAATAATATATAAATAATAATATAATAAATAATTTAATTAATTAATTTACTATGAATTTTAATAAAAAACAACCTTTATTTAATTTATTTGATTCTTTCTTTGGAGATAAAGAAAAATATGAATCATTTTATAATCAAATAACAAATAAATTAACACCTTCAATAGGTTCAACTAAAAATGAAAGTGGTGTTAATGAAGATGGTTCAAAATGGTATAAAACTACTTTTACATCAAATGACGGTACTTATACTTCAACTTCTTATGTTTCATCAACAACTGATTTTACTAATAATTGGTTATCAACACCAACTACAACAACTGAAACTACAAATGGATTAGCAAAGTTAGAAGAAGAGCTAAAAACAGCTATTTCAACTGAAAACTTTGAAGACGCAGTAAAGTTAAGAGATAAAATTAAAAATTATAAGAATAACATTGAAACTTATAATGAAAAACAAGAAAAATTAAATTACGCAATTTCAACTCAAAACTTTGAAGAAGCAATTAAATTAAGAGATGAATTGAAGAAATTATCTTAATTAATTTAAGTTTAAAAATAATTAAAGGGTATCAGTATTTGATACCCTTTTTTCATTTATTTTTCATAATTTTTAATTATTATAGTATTTATATAATAAAATATTGTTACTATGCCTTTATATCCTACGTATAATACTTCGCCAGCTTCAGTTGTTAACAAAAACACAATAAACAGTGTTATGGCTACTAATCCAGTAAATATTCGTGACTGGTTATTGGTACTAAACTTAGCACCAAAATATCCAGATGCGTTAAAAAAAGCACCGTCAACGGTTAAAATTGGTGAACCAGTAACCGAATTATATAATTCAACACCAATTAAATTAATTGACATTGTTGCATATGGTATTGCTAAAAAAACTGAAATTACTTTTTCAAATACATTTAAATCTGATACTCAAACACCTAACACACAAAAACCTTACGACATACTTCCTTATGTTGCTATTCAAAAGTTTGTTGATTTCGGTAATGTCAATACAACAGATTATCAAGCTTGGGGTCAATATCCTAAATTTCCAGATACAACTATTGATAAATATGGGTTATTAAGTAAAACTAGTGTTGCTAGTTATGTAAGTGATAATGTGTTTAAAAACATTTATTCAGACCCTTCAAAACAAGTTGATGCGTCACCTTTTATAACTACCGAACCGCCTTCGTTAGACCCTACAAAACAAATTAAAGGTTATATTGACGATAAAGGTAATTTATTGTTTGCTGGTGGTGGCGGTGGGTCGACACAAACTGCTGATATAATTGGTAGTTTGGTTACTGGACAAGGTGTTGGTTTCACACCTAATGGAGTTGTTAGTAATTACGATGTTAGGTCATCTTTGGCTGGCAGAGTGTTAGGTGCAACTGGTGCTATTGAAGATACAAAGTTAGGGAAAATAGGTGGACAACAATTATTATTAGCATTAACAAACAATGCAGCATTCAATGTTCAAGAATCAATTTTAGGTGGATTAAACTTAAAAGAAAACATTTATAGTTTATTAAAAGGAAAAGGCTTCGCTGGTTTTAGACCAAGTTATAAGATAACGATACCTAAAGGTGGTTTTACTCGTGTTTTAGACGCTGCTGCAACAATCTTAGGGTTTTCCTTACCTAGAAGTTATATGGACGATGAAGGGTCAATTTTTCAAGCTGAAAGTGGTCTTATTGATAATGTAAGTAGAGCTAATAAATTACTTTTAAATACTGGTAAAGGTCAATTATTTGCTTTACTAGAAAATATGAACGCCAACGTAAACGGTACTGCTGATTATGATAGACCTAGTAATTTTGAAGGTTCAAAAAATCAATTTAGAACTGGTTATAACCCAGGTTATTTAAAAGACAATGAAGACCCAGATGAAAGAATTGATTCTTCAATATATGCATACTCCCAAGAAGGATTAATAATTAATTTATTTAATACGGATGACGGAAGTGGTAAAGGTAATAAATATGCCATACCTACACTAAATTATAATAAAAAATTAATTGAAAGTGCTGGGTTTGTTGATTTTGCAACAAGTGGATTTGATAATTATGAGCAAGTAGATGGAACTTTAACCAATGATATTAAACATTCATGGGTTACAAAAGAAGGTGGGTTAGTAAACACATTTGATAGTGGATGGCATTCTACCGCTGGTAAAATTCTTAAACCCCTTGATGATGTACCTAATAAAAATATATTAAGAAAAACACAAATTCTATTTGATTCCAATGGAATGAAAACTTTAGTTTCAAGAGAAGGTGATTTAACAGTAACGTCAAATCAGACTACAACCGCAAATGGTGGTGGTATTTCTAAAGGTAGTGCTGTTTTAACTGAGGATATGTATAACAAATCAACTGGTAGATATACAGCAATTAAAGATGCAGAACCAGAATTTGTTTACTGTCGTGCTTGGATGCCTACTAATAGATATGACCATGGTTATAATAAAATTAGGTCTCACGCTCTTTATACTAGTGATGGTGAAAATTCAGTACCTTATAGATATTATACTGAAAATTCAGTATTAGAAGATAGTGGTCATGTTAAAATTGCACCATACACAACTGATAACATAACTTCTTATAAAGAAGATGTTAAAAAATTCATGTTTTCTATTGAAAATTTAGCATGGCATGATGAACGAAATAACTTACCTAAAAGTGAACAAGGACCAGGTGATTTAATAGGTGGAAAAAGAGGTAGAATAATGTGGTTCCCACCTTATGATATTAATTTTAGTGAAAGTTCATCAGTTGAATGGGAATCTAATAAATTTATTGGTCGTGGTGAATCAATTTATACATATAATAACACCGAAAGAAGCGGCCAGTTATCTTTTAAAATAGTAGTTGACCATTCATCATACATGAATACGTTTAGAGGTTTAGATGGTCCAGATGATAATTATATAGCATCATTTATGGCTGGTTGTATTGAACCAGATAGTGTATGGACTAACAAATTTACTGTAAAAGAAAGTGTTGAAAATGTAACTAAAGATTACAGAGAAAAAATACAAAAACCACCAGCTGAAAAAGAAGAAGAACCAACATTAATGAAAGTGTATTTCCCAAATGATAACGCTAATTTTGATGGTGATTTTGCTAATTATGAAAATGGTAAATGTAACGGTACACCTATAGATTATACCACAAACCCAGATGGTAAAGATTGTGGTATTCCATCGTATAGAGGTAAATATACATCTACCTCGTATTGGGAAGATAGAAATAATTTTGGAACAAATAATGGAGGAGAAAATGCTGTTAAGGTAACACTTATGGATAAAGAATATAAAGGTTATTTTAGTGAAAATGGGGGTGTTACTTATTACCAAGCATTAACAGAGCATTTAAAACAAAAATGTAAACATTGTAAAGTAGCTGTTATTGGTTATGCTAGTGACCAAGGTGAAAATACACCTAACGCTAAATTAGCTAAAGATAGAGCAACATATATAAAAAATTTATTGGTTGAAAATGTTGGTAAAAATTTAGGGTTGACTGACGAACAAATAGCTAAAAAATTTACAGCAAAATTAAGTAAGAGTAAAGAAATTCAACCAACTGGAAGTGAAACTATAAGTTATGTTTATAAAGGCGTAACTAAAAAAGTTAAAGTAAAAGTATCGGCTACTGGTTGCTACATATGTCCTAAAACCATTAAAAAAGATGAAAGACGTATTGCATGTCCAGTTGATAATCAAGGTTGTAAACTAGACCGTTTTGTTGATATTAAATTTACATTTGACCAAGCAGCAGCAGATGCAGAAGTTCCAGATGTTCCAGATAAAATTAAATACCAAGACCAAAGAATAACAAAAAAGGTTACGGATAAGTTTTATAATGAAAGTAAGTTTTTTGAATATTTAGAAAGAGGTGATAGGTTTGTTTTTGATAAAATTAGAGATAAAATTAGATACTTCCACCCTTCATTCCATTCAACAACGCCAGAAGGATTAAATTCTAGGTTAACATTTTTATTACAATGTACAAGACAAGGACCTACATTAGAAAACAAAGGTGCTGACAACTTAGCATTTGGTAGAGCCCCAGTATGTATTTTAAGAATTGGTGACTTTTATCACACTAAAATAATCATAGATAATATTTCATTTGATTACGAACCTTTGGTTTGGGATTTAAATCCAGAAGGTATTGGTGTGCAGCCAATGATTGCAAATGTTAATATGTCATTTAAATTTATCGGTGGTGAATCTTTGTATGGCCCAATTAGTAGATTACAAAACGCTGTTTCATTTAATTTCTTTGCAAATACACACGTTTATGATGAAAGAGCTGATATCATTAAGAATGATGGTGGTGATTTTAGTTTAAAAATGGGTGTAACAGAAGGTTATGGTGAATCAGAATCTTCAGAAACTGTTGAAGATATTGGTGATAAATATGAAAAAGATGAAAATGGTAATCAAATTGGTGGTCCTTTTGATGATGATTTTTGGGGTAAACCAGAAGAACCAGATGAAACGCAAAACGATATTGAAAAACTACAAAGTATTACAATGAAAATAGATAACATTGAAGAAAAAGGGTATACTGGTACTGGAGACAGAACACTTAATGGTATTTATAATTTAAATATAACAACGTCAAGTGAGTTATCAAAAGAGTATACAGCTAAATTAGTAGCTTATTCATTTGATAATATACCTTTTGGTTTTGGTGATGTCATTACAGTAGGTAAAGAAGGTACGTCATTAAGTATGAATATAACTATATATTTCGATACTTTTTTCTATAATGACGCTAAAGAACATGTTTATCGTTATGAATTACAATTTGATGATATGGATGGTTTTAAAACACCAGGCACGTTTAAAGCTAACTTCCGTAGCAAAAAATTATAAAAAATAAATAATTAATTAATTATGGCTAGATATGTAGATAGGTATTTACCTTTCAGAGAAGATGGTAAAATCAAACCAATACCTGGGTTAAAACTACCAGATGCAGACACAGATTTGTCTTATGTTTACAAACAAGGTACAACAAGACTTGACAAATTGAGTAATATGTTTTATAATAATCCTTGGGGAGGGTGGTTAATATTAGCAGCAAATCCACAATTTGGTGGTTTGGAGTTTAACATTCCAGATATGACGCTAATAAAAGTGCCTTACCCATATGAAAATGCTGTTCAAAGATATAGTGAACAAATAAATAAATATAAACAGTTATACGGATAATAATGAGTACAAAAACAAATAGTATAGGTTGTAGTTCTGGTAGGGTGAAAATTGTTGACCCTAATGATTTCAATGGTTTCGATTCAAGTGATAACGTTCCAGTTGCGTTGGAAGATTTAAACATATCGGTTGCTTTAACTTCTTTTAAGAAAGGTAGAACGGTATTAACCAAAGGTGATAAAATTGATGATGTTAAAGTGTATGCACAAACTAGCAAAACATTAAAAGTTAATTTTATTGAAGGTAGTGACATTACTGGTGATGGTAAAAGACATTTAACTACAGCATATACTGATTTAATTACATCTAATGTTGATGGTGTGAATGAAGAAACGTTGGGTATTACAAGTATTGACATTGAATTTAACTCATCTTACGCACCATTAATTACAATTAATTTTGTTGATGTTAGAGGTAGTTCTATTTTTCAAAATGAATACAGAATAAAAAATTCTGAAAGTAAATATACAACTTTTTTCCAATTACCATACCCATTATTTGAATTAGAAATTAAAGGGTTTTATGGTCTTCCAGTAAAATACTGTCTTCACATGTATAAGTTTAATTCAAAATTTAACTCTAAAACTGGTAATTTTGAAATAACAGCAAACTTTGTTGGTTATACTTATGCTATGCTATCTGATATGTTATTAGGTTATTTAAAAGCAGTAGGTGAGACGACATTAGGTAAAGAAAGATACGCTGTTTATAATGAAGGTAAAGCAGACCCAGTTCCAACATTGAATGAGTTAGCTACTCAAATAAGTCAAATTAACCCAGGGTTAAGTGATGTTAATAAAGAAGAGGGTGGTGGTTATCAAGAAGCTTCAGAATCGATTGATATTATAGATGATATATCTGGCCAAATGGATACATTAGGTAGTAACATTGATAAAGATGCAGCGAATAAAACAGTTTTTGACTTTATTGTTTTGAAAAAAGATGATATTAACAAAGATTTTCAAAAAAGTAAAATAGAAGAAGAATATCAAAAAAAAGTTTATAATAAAGACGATGAAGAAAGTTTAGTTTTAAAATTTAACGAAAAATCATCTAGTGATAAAATAGTTACTGCTAACTGGGTATTCAAATATGACACGTCTGGAGATGGTAATAGAGTTTATAAAGGTTTAACATTAGATAAACTTAACAATGCCACAACTACTGATTTAATTTCTTATTTTGGTAATTATACAACAAATGACGATACGTTAAATGATTTAAAAGATTGTTTAAGTAAATACCACACTTCATTAAGTAATAATGAAGTTATTGATGTCATTGATATGCGTTTATTAAAACAAATCCTTAAATATAAAAAAGATAACGCAATAAACAAACAAAAATCAGAAAAATCTGCATTAGCTGATTCATATAAAGATGCTGTAAAATCAAAATTAGGGTTTGAACCAACAGCAAGACCAATGATTGAATGTTTTACAGCAGCAATTGAGGTACTATCTGAATGTATTTTTTTAGTTGCACAAGCTACTGGTTCTCATACAGAAAGAACAAATGAATTAAAAAAAGCTTTTAAACTTGAAGGTAGTGGTTCTAAAAATAGTGATGTAAAAGGTAGATTCTTATCAGCTAACGATTATTTACCATGGCCAGCGTATCAAGAGTATGATGTTGATAAAAAAGCGTATGTTGAAAAATATTTAGGTGCATCAAGTGCTATTGAAAATGTTTCAAACATTGATGAACTTGTTTTTATTGACGAATTACATGAAGGGTTTAAAAAGTCGCAACAAAAACAAGAAGAAAATGACGCTAATTTAAATAACGAAACTATAGACGCATGGTTTGCTGTTAACCCAATGGATTTAAAAGATTTTTCAGACCAAAAACCATACACTAGATTCAAACCAAAGACAGCCGATGAAGTAAACGCTGTTATGTTAATAAGAGCAATAACTTTTTTAGGTTACACAAATAACTTCCTTGCATTAAGTGAAGACGAGATAAAAGCGATGGCTAAAATTGAAGCTGAAGCTATTATTAGAGATATTGAAGATACTGAAGATAAAAAAATTAAAAGAGAGTTAACACAAAAAACAGTAGACACAATTCTTCAAACACAAGCAATTGTGAATAGTAGGATTAGACCAGTTTTAAAGGACGTTGGTGGCTCCTATGAATATAATTATTTATATGACCAAACAGATATAAGAGTAATACCAGTTAATAAAGGTTTTATTGATGAAGGTTGGGGTAACCCTAATGATGGATTTGATAAGGAACCAAAAAAAATTGTTAAAGTTTTAAGAGAAAATAAATCTGATGAAGGTTATATTTATTTAACTAACTACAGTAGTGCCAGTATAAAAAATAAAAGTTTTTATAAGGAAGATGATGGTGGTGTTTATTTAAAAATAATAAAAAAAGAAGACATAACTGCTGGTCAATTACCTTCAGAAATTATTGGTGAAAATATTATTAATTATGAAGCATTAAAAAAAGACGAAATTACAAATTCTTCAGACGCTCAAGCTGCTGGTTTTAACTCTTTAGGTAGTCAATACGGCATTCAAGAGTATGTTAATATGAATTTTAATAACGATAATATTCCAATTGAAAATACATTTAAATATGTATTTTATAAAACTACTTTTATTGATTCTAAAAATCTAGGTGCTAATATATCTGAACGTTGGGTAGGGTTAGCCTATACTAAAGAAAGTACGTATAAAATTATTAATGGTAAGGATGGTTCAACAAGTTCGGATAGTAGCTTTGTTAAAAATGAAAGCGAAAAAATACACACTGTAAATACAGAGCCAGCAAACTATATTAATACATCTAAAGATGGAACTAATTTACATGAAGGTGTAGGTAAGAACAGAACTTTTTTAGCATCAGATAATGACAACATAACTTATCCTTATATTACCGTAGGTAAGAATGATGAATCAAAATCTTTATTTGGTTCTTATTTTTATTATGATTTATATCATTCAAAAATATTTGATAATAAAGGTAAGTTTGTCATTAATTGTCAAAAACAAGCTAGAGCTATGGCTTTTTTGCATTCATTACCTTTTAATGTTACTGGTGACAATCCTTTTGGTTCACCAGCAATAATAAATACATTTAGATATAAAGGTGGTGTTATACATGCACCTAGACTATGGTGTGCGTATGTTGGTAGTGTCATATGGAGAAATTCAACAAGACTCCCAGTGATTGAAGACGGTAAAATAGTTGGTGGTGGCTCTGGCAGCAAAGACCCTATATATTGGGGTGATTATGATTGTGGACTTGGTATAGCGTCTACATTGCTTGGTGCACCTTGTTATAAAAGAAGTGAATATTTTCCTTTTTCTTTAGGTAATAATCCGCAAAGGGATATTGAAGATAATGATGTAATTAATAGATTACCTATACAAGTTAAAAATGAATTTATAAAAGTTTTTTTAGATTTTGTTACTGGTAACGGACCAACAGACTGGCCTTCGTTAAGAACAGAATTAGAAATTTACGATACAACAAATAATAATGACCAATCTGCTGGATTTAGAGCTTTAGTAAAAGATTTAAAAGATAATGACCCTACTTATAATAAAATATTTAGTAAAAATGATGTCAATGGTGATATTATAAAAAAGAATTATTATATTTTTGCTCTCAATCAATCTGATGGACAAATATGGTTAACATTAAATGACAAATGTGACGCAACTGATAAATTAATAAAAGCACTTAAAGAAGAAGTAATTATTTTAAATAATAATTATAAAATATGGTCTAGTGATGGCGGTGGTGATACTGAACGTGCTATTGTTAAAGTAGAGCAAAGTCGTTTAAAAACATATTTAGACCAAGTTGTAGAGGTGTATAAATCAAATGAAGATAGTTTTAATAAAGCTAAAGAAGATAAAAGATTAGACAACACAATATTTGGAACAAGTAATAAAGATGAAATTAAATTAGGTTTATATAGAACATGTAAAAATATTTATGATAAATGGTTAGCTGGTGCCAATAACGTTGAAGATTTATTATTTCAATGTGGTTCTAGAAGTGTTGTTGATGGTTTTTTAGCTAAAAAATATGGTAACAACAGAGCTAGACTAATTGATAGTTTTAGATTTGTTAGCAGAGCTTTTAGTGATATTGGTGATTTATTATATATTGACCCAACACCAATTAATGAATGGATAGGTAATAATACAAATATGAGTTCATACGAAGCCATCACATCAATTTTAGCTTCAAACAACTTTGAATTTATTCCGTTACCTAATTTTATTAATTTTAATGACAAAGAAAATTTAGAATCAATATTTAAACCTTATAATTACTCTACAGATAGAGTTAAAAATGGTACATGTGGTCCTTCGTTTGTTTGTGTGTATGCTGGTCAAAGTTCACAACACTTAGATTATTACGACAACGAATATAAAGATGATGGTTTTGATTTAAGATGTGATAAAGGCAATATTGACCCTAGTATACCAGAAGATTTCACATCTGAAGTTAATGCTGATTACGAAGAACCTATTGGAGCCTTTTCGGTTAAATATAGTCAACAAAACCAAAACCTTTTTAAAGATATTACATTAGACCAAAGTGAATTTACTGAAACTGATGAATCGTTGCAAATACAAGATGATATAGCACAAAAAGGTAGAGAAAATAATAAAAGTTATATGGGTCAAAACATATATAACGTTTATGCTGTCAGAAGTTATACTGCTGAAATTGAAATGATGGGTAATGCCATGATTCAACCAATGATGTATTTTCAATTAGATAATATACCTATGTTCCATGGAGCATATATGATTACATCTGTTTCACATTCCATAATTCCAAACTCAATGAAAACTAAATTCAAAGGGGTTAGAATTAAATATACAAAAACACCATTGGTAACCGCTAAAGAAGTTTATGAGAATTTAATTGAAAATTCTGATTTTTCAAACTCCGAAAATGGAGGCGGTGGCGGAGGCGGAGGCAAAAGAGCCAGCGGTACTTACGAACCAATAGTAGCAACATTAATTGAAAATGGTGTTGAAAATGGTTATATTGATTTTGGTAAAACTTATGGTTGTGTTACCACTAAAAAATTAACTGGAGGTAGTAAAAAATACTTTAACGTTACAGCAAACCCAGATTATATAATTGCCGAAGGTGCGGTAGCTTTTGATAAAATGCTTAATGATTTTGGTGACTGGATGGTAAAAGAAGGATACAAAAAGAATTCTGCTGGGTATTTTGGACATATTGGTTCTACGTATAGAAGTTATGCTTCACAAGCAGCAATTAAAGCTGGTAAAAATGGTAAAATAGCAGCAAAAGCTGGTAAATCATACCATGGATGGGGATTGGCTATAGACTGGGGATGGAATGATAAAAGTGGTAAACAACCATTTACAATTAAAAGTAGTGGTAGTTCAGATGATGAATTTAAATTTGATAAAAACCCAGCTTTGAAATGGTTATATGATAACTCTTATAAATACGGGTTTATTAATCCAAGTTGGGCCAGAGACGGTAATAGTTATCAAGAAGTATGGCACTGGGAATATCATGGTACATCAGCAATGTGTCTTGTAAAAGCAAGTCCTAACGTAGTTGGTGGTTATAAAATTCCAGTACCAGATGATGCTAAATATGACCCTATTGTTAAAAACCCTAAGAAAAGTGATTGTAGTGAAAATGTGTTCGATAAAAATAGTTGTAAAGGGGTTAAAGTTAAAGGTGATGGTACTGAAGAAGGTGGTTCAATTAAAGGTGCTGTTCAAACTAGTGATGCCGAAACACTTAGTTTCTTTAAAAAA
>B570J29032_109959468_pt1 | contig 26869 bp, 14 predicted proteins | sample LakMenEpi16Nov12_FD_29032 | JGI IMG/M metagenome (IMG submission 29032) | reverse complement strand
GGTAGAAGACCAGGTTCTGCCGCAATTTATCTTGAACCTTGGCATAAAGATATCTTTGACTTGTTGGACATTAAAAAGAATACAGGTGCAGAAGAACTAAGAGCAAGGGATTTGTTCACAGCTTTGTGGATTCCTGATAATTTTATGAGAGCCGTAAAAGAGGGTGGTGATTGGTATTTGTTCTGTCCTAATGATATTAAGAAAGCTGGTTTAAAACCATTACAAGAATGTTTTGGTACAGAATACGAAAGTGTTTATGAACAAGCGGTAAATCTAGGTTTAGGTAAAAAAGTAAAAGCAACAGATGTTTGGACTAAGGTAATTGAATCTCAAATTGAGACTGGTGTACCTTACCTTTGTTCTAAAGATAATGCTAACAACAAAACTAATCATCAGAACATTGGGGTTATTAAACAATCAAATCTTTGTAACGAGATTTACCAATTTACTGACGAGAAAACTACAGCAATATGTACACTATCTTCAATGGTATTGAAAAACTTTGTAAAAGATGGTGAGTTTGATTTTCAACTTCTTTATGAAGAAACAAGAAAGGTTGTAAGAGCTTTAAACAAAGTTGTTGATATTAATAACTACTCAACAGCAAAAGGTGAAAAAGGTGGTAGAGAACAAAGAGCTATTGCTATAGGAACTCAAGGTTTAGCTGATGTGTTTTATCTTATGGATTATGAGTTTACTTCACCTGAAGCAAAAAAATTAAACAAAGAAATTTTTGAAACAATTTATTTTGCTGCAATCACCGAAAGTAATAGGTTGGTAATTGATGGTGATTATAGTAAATATGTCCATTTTGATGGTTCACCAATGTCACAAGGTCAATTCCAATTTGATATGTGGGGATTAACAGAATCTGATTTATCAGGTAGATGGCCTTGGGAAGTATTAAAGTCAAATGTTAAACAATATGGTATTTGTAATTCATTGTTTACTGCTCAAATGCCTGTAGCAAGTTCTGCTAAGATTACTGGTTCATATGAAATGACAGAACCCGCTCACTCAGCAATCTTCAACAGACGAGTAGTTGGTGGTGAAATCATGATTGTAAATAAGTATCTTATTAATGACTTTGAGAAACTTGGTATTTGGGGTGAAGATTTGAAAAATGAAATTATATACAATGAAGGCTCAATTCAAAATATTAATTTCAACAACTACTTAGACCCCGAAGACAAAAAGTATAATCAAAAAGTTAAAAGAATTGAACACTTGATTAAGAAGTACAAAACGATTTGGGAAATATCACAAAGAGAATTAATTGATATGGCGGCAGATAGAGGACCTTTTATTGACCAATCACAATCAATGAATATCTATATGGGTAATCCTACTTTATCGAAGATTACTTCATCACATTTCCACGCATGGCAAAAAGGTTTAAAAACACTTTGTTATTATGTGAGAACAAAGGCAATATCAACAGGAGCAAAACATTTGGCTATGGATATATCCAAGATGGATAAACCAAAAGTAACACCAACCTTACCTCATATTGAACCTGTTACAAACAAACCAACGGATTCACCTTTTGATTGTTTTGGATGTTCATCTTAAAAATAAGAATCACGACTTAAGGTCGTGATTTTTTGTTTTATGGTATTTATAGAAAAAATATAGGGTATATATTTATTGTTATGGCAAATGGTTTTACATATGGTATAAATTTCCCATTCAAGGATTCTTATGAAGGAAATTACTTAAGTTTATCTCAAACAACTGAACAAGAAATCAGAAGTAATTTAATTCATTTATTGTTAACTAGAAAAGGTACAAGATATTATTTACCTGACTTTGGAACAAGATTATATGAGTATCTATTCGAACCTTTGGATGGTCCTACTTTTTCTGATTTAGAATCAGAAATTAGAGATTCTGTTGCGGAATTCATACCTGGTATAACAATAACAAATGTGACTATAACACCTGCCTCGGAGGGTGAAGAAGATAAAGGATACTACATAAATGAAGATAACCAAAGAGAGTTTAGAGTACCAGGTATTGGACAAATGGAACACACAGCAAAAATAAAAATTGACTACATATCAACTGATACTGCTTTTGAAAGTAGTGACTTTGTAATTATTAATATATAATTCTATGGCTAACAAAAAAATATCATATACAACCAGAGATTTCCAATCCATAAGAACGGAACTTATTAATTTTACAAGAACATATTACCCAGACCTAATTGATAATTTCAATGATGCCTCAATATTTTCGGCTCTATTGGATTTAAATGCTGCGGTTTCAGATAACTTACAATACAATATAGATAGAAGTGTACAAGAAACCGTACTACAATATGCACAACAAAGGTCTTCCATTTTTAATATAGCAAGAACTTATGGACTGAAAGTACCTGGTCAAAGACCTTCTGTGGCATTGGTTGATTTCTCAATAACAGTGCCTGTTTATGGTGATACTGAGGACTTAAGATATTGTGGTATTTTAAGGAGAGGGTCTCAGGTTAATGGGGCTGGTCAAGTTTTTGAAACTGTGAGTGATATTGATTTTGCTTCGCCAATAAGTTCGGATGGTGTTCCAAATAGATTAAAAATACCAAATTTTGATTCTAATAATAGATTATTAAACTACACCATAGTAAAACGAGAAACTGTAGTAAATGGTACTACAAAGGTATTCAAGAGAGTTATTACCGCAAATGACATAAAACCTTTTTTTGAGTTGTTTTTACCCGAAAGAAACGTTTTAGGTGTAACGAGTGTTTTACTTAAAGATGGTACTCAATATGCAAATGTCCCTACAGCTGAAGAATTTTTAGGTTTAGAAAATAGATGGTATGAAGTTAAAGCATTGGTTGAAGATAGGGTATTCATCGAAGACCCAACCAAAGTATCTGACAATCCTGGTATTAAGGTAGGAAAATATGTTCAAACAAATACAAAATTTATATCAGAATTTACACCTGAGGGTTTCTGTAAATTAACTTTTGGTGGTGGTAGTCAATCAGCAGACGAACAATTAAGAGAATTTGCTAGAAATGGTTTTGAATTAAACTTATACAAATATTCAAACAACTTTGCTTTAGGTAGTACATTGAAAGCTAATAGTACACTATTCATTCAATATAGAATAGGTGGAGGTACTGGAAGTAATTTAGGTGTAAACGTAATTACTCAGATAGGTACAATAAACTTTAATGTCAACGGACCTTCAACTTCGGTAAATACAAGTGTAATTAATTCTTTGTCTTGTACAAATGTCACTGCAGCAATTGGAGGAGCACCAGCACCAACTACCGAAGAAGTAAGAAATTTAGTGACATTCAACTTTTCAGCACAAAACAGAGCTGTTACAATTAATGATTATGAATCATTAATAAGAACAATGCCTTCACAATTTGGAGCACCAGCCAAGGTTACAATCACAGAGGAGAACAATAAAATTAAAATTAAAATGTTGTCTTATGATGAAACTGGTAGATTGACTGAGGTGGTTTCAAACACACTCAAAAATAACGTAGCTAATTACTTATCGAATTATAGAATGATTAATGACTACATTTCTATCGAAACTGCGAATGTAATCGACTTAGCATTTACGATAGATGTTGTTTTAGATAATAGTCAGAATCAAGGTGCCGTAATAACTCAAATAGTTGATAATGTAACTAATTTTATGTCACCTTCAGTTAGAAACTTAGGTGAAAATGTTAATATATCAGAATTAAGAAGAATATTACAATCACAGAATGGTGTAATAACTCTATCAAACATATCGGTGTTTAATAAAGTAGGTGGTGAATATTCATCATCTCAAACATCACAAAGGTATTCAGATAGTGAAACTAAACAGATTGAATTAATAGATGACACAATTTTTGCAGAACCTAGTCAAACTTATCAAGTAAGATATCCTGGTAAAGATATTAGTGTGCGTGTTAAGAATTTGAGTACGGTCAATTTTTCGTAAAGATTTATTTTGAATTGTATTGAATTATCTTTTTGAAATGAACGTATAAACTATTTATTTCAAAAGATAATTAATGTCTCAATCATATAGAATAAGAACCGAAGTCGGTAAGGATAAGTACGTAAATGTACTATTAGAACAAGATTTCGAACAATTAGAAATCCTTTCATTAAAGATTCTTCAAAGTCAAATTTACACTAGATTATGTTCAGATTATGGTGTTGTTGCTGGAAGAATTACCGCTAATTCAGGGTTCGGTTTACCAAATTGTAAAGTGTCTATTTTCATCCCTCTATCCAATGAGGATGAAAACAATCCTATTATATCTGATTTATATCCCTATAAACTTTTAAGTGATACTAATGAAGATGGTTATAGATATAATCTATTACCTTATGTTAAATCACATAGTGGACATAACCCGACTGGTTCTTTTCCTGACAGAATAGATGTACTTACAGACCCAAATTTAATAGAAGTTTACGACAAATATTATAAATTTACGGTAAAAACAAATGATAGTGGGGACTTTTTAATATTTGGTGTTCCATTAGGTACTCAAACAATTCACGTTGATATTGACTTATCTGATATTGGTGAGTTTTCATTATCACCCCAAGATTTAATTAGATTGGGTGTTGCGACCGAATCTCAAGTTGCTGGTACAGAATTCAGAACATCGACCGACCTAAATACATTACCACAAATAATAACACTTAATAGAACAATTAATGTTGAGCCATTGTGGGGTCAACCTGAAGTTTGTACTATTGGAATTACAAGAACTGATTTCGATATTACAGAGGAATCAGGTATAGAAATTACGCCAACAGCAATTTTTATGGGTAGTATTTTCTCAAATGGTAACGACCAATTTCAAACTCAGAGATGCAGACCAAAATTAAGAAGTGGTGATTTGTGTAACTTAGTTGCAGGCCCTGGTGAAATATTAGCAATTAGACAAACAATATTTAATGATGATACAGGAAGACCTGTTTTAGAAACTTTCCCTTTGGAATCAGGAGGTCAAGTTATTGACGATAATGGTGCTTGGTTGGTTGACGTACCTATGAATTTAGATTATGTCACAACTAATGAGTTTGGTGAAAGAGTAATTTCTAATGACCCAAAAGTTGGTATTCCGACAAGAGGAAAATATCGATTTAAAATTAAATGGAATCAATCACCTACTTTGTCTGAGGACATAAAAAGAGGTTATTTCTTAGTTCCAAATGTTAGAGAATATGGTTGGGAAGTAAATGTGGACAAAGACCCCTTAGTTATACAAGATTGGATAACTAACCCATTATCAATACCACCAACTATTGACCCAAACTTTTATCCAAACAATGAATTAGCAAAAAAATCGTATTCCTTTAGTTTAGATTGGAATGATTATGTTGACCCTCAAACTGCAATTAATTGCGAAGATACATTTTATTTAATGTCTTTTAACAAAGTTTACACTGTATCACAACTAATTGACCAATATAGAAGGGGATTTTTACCGAATGAATTCGTTGGAATAAAAAATAATTTAGATGATGCGTGTGAAAGTGATAACGTAAAGTTTCCAAACAATGATGCAAATTATAGATTTGATTTATTGTATTTGTTAGCACTTGTGGCTATGTTTATTTTTAAACCAATTTTATTTGGTTTAGTTCCTATAATTCATATTGTTGCTGCTTTGGTTGCAATTTTAGGGTTCGTATTTGGAATTATTGTTGGGGTTATTTTATATATCGTTTTACCAATATGTTATGTTATTGCGGGAATTGTCGCTTTTTTGAATTGGTTAGGTGCTGGTTTGGAACCTATTGATTGTATTGACCCTGAAGAGATTAATCAAATTATGGACGATATGTTCAATTTGTATAAAAAAATATTGAATATAAATTTACCATTGTTAGTTTATCCCAATTGTGAATTGTGTTCTTGTGAACCAGGAGGTGAGTTAAGTACCCCACCATCAAGTGTTCAATCCTCAGGTAATTATGTCGCAGCAGCCACAGAAACGGGTGGAAATGGTATTTTATCAACATATATGTTACCTACCCAATATGATGTCAAAGATGTTGATGTTCAGTTTAGAAGTGGTATACAAGCTTTATTGGCTGGTGCTGCATATACTCGTGATGAACCATCAGGTAAGGCAAGAGTCCCCCAATTTTCAAGTTTTGGAACAGATACTACTTGTCCTTCTGTAAGTACACCTGAAGACCCAACAAAAATAGTTTTATTTACTAACAACCTCACTTTAGCGGAAAGAATTAATTTATTTAACGTAAAAGCTAAATATTTCGATGAGAATCAAATAACAAATCCTGGTGGAGGTGTAAACAGAATTAAAGTAACTTTCAACACACCAAATAATAATCCACTTACAAAATTCCATTTGGATAATATGTTAGTAATTTCTTGTAAAGAAAATACTTTATCAAATTTTCCAGTTGGTCAAATTATTACGTTCCAAGACCCGAACTTAAGTTCGGATATAAATATTAATGGTTTTACACAATTAAATCAATATGGAACTGGTGCTGTAACTGGTTCAACATATCGTCAACAACCTATAGAAAATGTACAATTATCATATGCAAATCCAAATGGTAATGGTTCTATCTCAGTGTTAGGGGGTTATGACTTATTTTTCTCAGGAGACCCACAATTCCATAAGTTTCCTATGGATATTGAGTATTTCCAAGTAATTACAGCTATGACCTATTCAAATTATACTGGTCAATGTCAGTCAGCAAGTTTAAGTAATAATAAAACATTACCACATCGTACTTTAGGTAATGATACATTGTTAAGAGAGGTAAATGGTGTTTACTCTTATAGTTATTATCCACCATCACCACCACATCAACAGTTCCCGCCAGCAAGATTATACAATCCTATGAAATTGTATAAAAAAAATACTGAACAAGTTATTGTTTTTCTTGTAAGAGGTGTTGACCCATATTCAACCAGACAACCTTGTGAATATGATTTGAGTAGATTGTTCGGATATGACTTGGATGTTAACGGACTACCACAAGGTAACGTTATAGTTAGAGGTAATTATAAACTTAATATACCAATACAAGCATCAAATAATAATAATAATCTAAATGGTCTAAGGGCTGTGAGACATAGTTTTGGGATAACAAGCACAACCCAAAATATTTTATCTACGTCAGATATAATAACGGGAATACCACTATACTATAATTCTTTTAATTTTGAATTGTCCACAAGTGGTTTGGCTAAATTTAGTAGTTTTACTTCTGATATGCCAAGTTATTATTCTAGTTTGGACTCATCTGTTCCTGCAAGTTTTAGACCAAACGATGTACCATCAACAAGTCAAATTAGTTTAAGTAGATTTGCTGAAACACCTTCAGTGTTTTACAACAACTCAGAAGTTTTGAGGGTGAAAAGTCATGCGGCAACCATTAATCAATTCGCAAACCCAACCTTACCATTTCAAGGGGGTAATTCACCATATTATTGGGGGTTTTCTGTTGAAATTGATTCATTTTTAGGTACATTTCCTGCTGGTTCAAACACATCAGGCTGTAATCGTGATTATTTTGGGGCATTACCTAATGATTATCTTTATGATACGAGAGGATACTATGTTAATGAAATTATAGATGGTGGTTCTTTGATGGGACAAGAAAAATCTCGTATTACAAGTGCAGTATTTGATTTTTATGCTGATGGTTGGTACTTTGCCCCAAGATACAACAATACGTATAATTTCCAAGCGGCAACAACACCTACGAATGCAAGAAAAATAATAATGCGTTCAGATAGATTACCAACTTCATCAACCGTTACTGATGTACAAGGAAATAGCTTACCATTACAAAGTAATCTAATCTTTAGTTTGTTCAGATTAAGTGATAGTGGTTTAACTCAAGGAACTACTGGTACAGCATCATTCATTGGTGGAGGAGCTGACCCATCAAATTTAGATTTAGTTACCTCTGAGTCAGTTCCCAATCCTGTTTTTGAATCATTTACTTGTGAGAATGCAGTACCATTATTTTGTTATACTGTAGGTACGAACAACGAAATTTCAATAAAACCTGATGATAACATTTGTTACACAAATGGTGTGACTGGAAAAAAAATAATGAAAAACGGATGTTATCAACTTATTTCAGAAATCTTGTTATCACTACCTGCTGACCTTTTAATTGTTAATGAATGGACATCAAGGTTATTAGTTAATTTCGGTGCTTGTAGAAATGTGTGGTCTCATTTATTCGTTAATAATTGGATTAATGGTTCTTTGTATGCGTTTGCATTTAAAAATGACAGAATTTTTGATGCTAATAATGTACCACGTAGTCAATATTGTCGTAGGACATTATATCTACACCCAACAAACAATTTTTATTATAGAAGTAGTCCATACGTAACTGGAACAACGACTGGATTTATTGGTGCACCACCAAGTACTTTCAACATATTACCTTTCGTACCTGGTATCCCTTTCGGTGGGAATGATAGGAACTTGAAGTTCCCAACAACTATGTTAGATTTAGGTCCTAGGTCTCAATTTTTACAAGAACTTGTTTTTTCTGATGAATTTGATGGTTATGTTGTTAACAGAATGGATGATTCATCTTATTCTGATGTAAGTGAGATATTAAATCTACTTATAATAAGTAGATTAACAAATCTAAGTTTTATTGGTATATTATTGAGTGCTGCAGGTGGAACTATATTTGAATTCTTCTTAAATAATAGAGATTTATTTAAAAACCTTGTTGATGCTGATTATGCCCAAATGATATCTATAAGTTCCGAATTAGGAATTTCAGCTTTCGAACCTGCAAATTATCCTACTGACCCAAATGGACAAGACCCTATTTATATCAATAGCCCGTTTGCTAGTGATGTTGTAATGGGAATATTTTGGTCAAGTGATACACAAGTTAGAGATTATATATCACCAAAAAGAAATATAATCAACACCAATGCTAATTTAGGTTCAATTTGTGGGTTTTCAAATATACCTGTGTTCTCGCAAGAAGTTCCATTCTATCAATGGCAAATACAACCAAACGCAGATGGTGGTGCTGCTGAGAGTATTTTTGGGTCTCAAGGAAACAATTGGTTTACTAACCCCATTAATAGTAATGGTACTTTTTTTAGTTCAAACTATCAATCAATGGACAGATTACAACAAACTTCTAGATATTTTAGATATGATAGTAATACTAAAGGTACTGGTTATATTTTTGCTACAGACCAAAATGGTGATGAAGATGGTAATAGACAATTATGGTCACACAATAATCCTGACGACAACAACATCACTATTGGTGCACCATTCCACTTCTATTTTGGTCTGAAAAAAGGAAAAACTTCTTTTGATAGATTTAGAAGAAAATGGATAAAATTTGATACAATAACTGATTAATGGGAAATATTAACTATACAAGAGTTGTTTTGGGGTCTTTGAGGTATAAGTCAGCGCCAAATACTGATTTATCCTTTCAGATTCCATTTAAGAGTACTCAACGTGAGTTGATAGAGTACGATAGGAGTGCTGATATAAATTTACAACAAGTATTCCAAGATGAAAGGGAAGCTTCAAATTTGTTCAGACCATCTTGTAAATTTAATGTAGTATTCAAAAATGGTTACACAGGTACAACCAATTACAGACCTTTCGAACGAAACTTGTATTACACCAATGCTGAAGAAGTTATAAGTTCTAGATGTGTATATAATAATAATAGTTCACCTTTACCTTGGGGTGGTTTTCCACTATATAATGAATTTGATTTTATACGAAACGATTACAATGTTTCAGGTTACACAACATCACCAAATAATCATATAAATTTTGTAGCAAGTAGTGCAAGTACGTATAATTGGAATTTCTTTTTATCGTATGGGTATGATAATGATTATACCAAGGAACACACTGCAACCTTTTTGATACCTGATGATATAAATCCTTACTATGAGACAGTTAATTGGGTAGTAGGTGATGGTATCCCCTTCGTATTGACAAAAGGAACTTTCAATGGTAGAAATGTTTTAAGATTTAGATGTCCAATAAAACATGGTATGGATGTGGGTGAATATGTTCAACTAAGTTCAAATTTTACTTACGATAATAGTAGATTATTTCAAGTTTATAGTTTGGGGGATTATAGTTATGGTTCTGAAGAGTATATTTTTAATTTGGTTGATTATGGATACACCGGAACAACATTCAGTGTTGGACTAAAAGGAACTGCTAAAAGAGTTTTAAATCCAAATAACGTCACTGATACAATCTCAGAGTATTATGTTAGAAAACACAAAATAGTTACAAATGTTAATGATGCTTTATTAGTTAAAACTGGTTTTGAAGAAAATAGTTACAACAATGTAAAGAAGTATGAAAGTAGTGGTTTTACCCCTGATGGCCAGGCAAGAGTTTCTGTTAAGGAGGGAGGTCAAGCATATTCATTAACCTTCAATAAAAAAATAGATATTGGTTCTTTATTAGACAATCAACGAAGACCATTAACAGAATTATTTTTTACGGTAATTTGGAAGGGATATTTTGGATGGACTTTGGGCATGCCTAAAATTTCACCCCAAACTGGTTTCTACGGATTAAAACAAGGATGGGAATTCAATTTACCCTTAGATACAACAACTAATCAACCTAGTCCTTGGTGGCAAAATTCAGAATCTAGGTCTGAAACAAATTTTCCGATTGGAACATATACAACAACTCAAACTTCACAACCTCAGTATGGATTTACATATGTTGAAACTCTAAATGAGGGGGATGAGATGGATGGTGAGATATGTGAGTGGAATAATTTTGCCCAAACTGAAAGAATGATTGTAGACATATATCATAAAATACGATTTAATCCTTTTGTTTTTGCAACTAACTCAAACACGATAGATAACCTCAATTCTAGAGGTTATTATTATAAACCATTTTATAGTTTACCAATACGTGTTTTTTCTGATTATATTGAGGATGGTAATTTTAACACAATAGTTGGTGTACCCGATTACGCATATTTCTCAACATCACAAAATACCTTTAGATGGAGGGATTTATATCCATATGGCTTTGTTGACTCAACTGGATTGGGTTATGATTATCCATTTTTAAATGGTGTTCATTATCCTTATGACAATTATACTTTTAGAATAATACCTGAAGGAACTAATTATACAGAACAAACTATAATAACTCAACCAACAATAGATAATTGTGAATAACAACAGATATTATATAACATTACCAGTAACCTCACAAGAGATAAACATACCAATAGAAATTACAGAAGATTTCTTAGGAAGGTCTGATAGTATTGAACTTTATGAAGATGAGGTTTTGGGTCAAGTTATTGGTATTCCATTTGATTTTGAAGTTGGTAGATATTCACATAATGAATATTCACCAACAAACACACAAACATCAGTTAACTACGAATTCTACTTTTATAGTGGAAATCCTAACACTTTGAGTGCAACAACATGCCCTTTATCAAGTTCACCTGATTTAACACTTTGGGGGAATAATTATTTGGCTGAAGGTTTCAATTCAAAAGAATTGTATTACTTTGCTAACTCTTTTGCAAATTCGTTTTTCAAACTTGATTTTTACGATAGACCTGACGAAAAAAACCAAACTAATTATTTTACCGTAATAATACCAACTCAACAAGGTTTTACGACAACAGCGTCAATTTCACCTTACATAGCACCAGTACAAGTTAAAATACCAAAGTATAAATTGGATTTTGTTGGTGACAAAGAGGGTTTCTTTTTTTATTGGTTAAATGTACCACAATTTTTGACATTAGATACTTTTTATATGTCAATGAAATTTTTTGATGCAAAGTTGGGTGTTTTTGTAAGAATGATGAATGAACCTCAATGTCGATTACCAAACAAATACCAATTTGATTCAAGTATATATTTTTATAATAAAGTGAAACTGAATTACGATACAAAAAAATATGAAATTTTTGATGGTAAAAATCATAATAATAGAATAGGTACAACGACAAATCCTATGAAGTGGTACGAATATGTTAATCCACCAAATTTATAATGGAAAGTACAATTTATAACATAAGAATTTCACCTGAAAATATATCCAACGATTTATTTATTGTTCCGTATTTCGGAGGATTTTCCCCACAAATTAGTGGAGACCCTTGTTGTGTTACGACTTTTTCAACAACACAAAAATATGAAGGATTTACGTATGTTTACTCCTCTATGACAAATGTTTTATCAGGCGGTACTAATGGGACTTCTTTATTAACAGGACTAACATTACCTATTTTATTTACACAATCAGCTGTAGATTTCGGATATTATTCAGTATTTGATGGAATGATATTACAACAAGATGTAATGACTAATTTTGTCTTTACAGGCTCAACCATATTCCCAAACAATTTTACAGTAATTCTTTACAATACATCAGAAATAGAACTAAAAAAATACTTGAGTTTTTCGAACTATCAAATTAGTTGGGGCGATGGTTCAACAACAACTATTGGACCTTATACTTCAACACCTTATACTCACACATATAGTTCTGCTGGAGAATATACAATAACTATGTCGGGTATGAGTCCTTGGGGTTATAACACAATTCAAAAAACACTAACAATACCATTCTCTTCAACTACGATTAACAATCCAAATGGTACTGCGTATTTTACCCCACTTGGTGGAAGTTGGTCAGGAAGTGCTTTGAATTACAATTTTATTTATAGTGGTGATTCAGATTGTGAAACAACAATAGAAGGATTCAATACATTTTTGGGTAACTCAGATTTAATCATATCAGGTTATAGTAAATCAGGACTTAATGATTTGGAAGTTTATGGTTCAATTAATAACCCTAATTTTTATTTAGGAAAATATAAAATCGGATGGCAAGTTACAGGTAGTTCCAATGTTGTTGGTACTTTTTGGGGACCGAATCCAAATGGTTATACAGCATATACTATTAATGGTGTTGATTACTATGACTATCCTGATGGTACGACTTTATTCATCGTTAGTGGTGTGTCTGAGGTTGATTATGTTTGTTCTGCTATAACTAAAAATGAAGCACTACTCAATGTTATTGATGAACCTGCAATACAAACAAATGTTTTTGTTGAAAGGGGTAAGAATTCGGGTATTGAAACGATGATAAGATTGGGGGAGGTTGATAATCTTGGGGATTTAGATAATTATGGCTACGGATTTTTTAAAGTTACAAAGTTGTAACTTTAATATTTATTAATAGGTTAGTCAATATAAACTTAGAATAAAAGAATAATAAATGGCACTCGCAAGTTATGGTACTATAAGACCATCAGATGTTTCACCAGAAGACGTTGAGATAATTTTACATTATACCCCATCAAGGGATGATACAGCTAATTTTGTATTGACTAAATTAGATTCAGTTTCATTATTGAGACCATACTTTAACAATAGTAGTACTGGTGGTAATGCTAACATAGAAATATTAGGTGGTTTATATAATTTAAAATTACCTGCTGACCAATTTAATGCAATAGGAATTTACACAATTTATTTAAGACCAACTCAAATAAGAACTAAAATATTAGATTGTGGTGTGTTATCAGCATTACCTAATGTTAGAGGTATAATAATTGATTTGAATCAAGTACCAAATCAATATAGAAACAAGTTTACAAATCAAGGTTTAGTTGGTTTCAGAATTGAATATCTTAACACAGATGGTTCAAAAATACCTAACTTTTTTAGAGTAATTACATCTTCATTTTTCTGTGAACCTGTAATTCAAAATCTAACGAACACTTCGCAAAAAGCGATAAGATACAGATATACTGATAGTAATAGTGGATTATTGTTTTGTACATTGTCACCATCATCAGCACCAACTAATAAACCGAATGCAATACCATACATTGGTCAACCTGACCAAGATATCATAATAACTAATACTTTCTTCAATCCAATAACCCTTGATATTGAAGTTGCTGAACACGATTTCTCAACGTTGGCTATTGCACTTTATGGTAATCAAACCAAATCTATTGATGATGGTATCTACACTTACTACGATAGTCAAAATAACATATACAGACAATATAACCTATACGAAATCAGAGACCAGTTTAATGAGCTTCTATTTGAGGTAAGACAAGACAGAGGTAATAATATAGATTTCAGTAAAAACTTCACTAACATCACTTCGTAATGGCTAAATTCACATGTCCTCCTCAAACACCATCAGGTGCTGGTACTTTTGCAAATAATCTAGTTGGTTTACAATTAGTTACTGGTGGGGGTTTGACACAAGGAACATTTAATTTTACACTTTCGGCAAGTGAAAAAGTTAATAGAAACTTTTCCACTGGTACTTTTTCTAATCCAATCAGTTTGGATTCGATGGGTATCATAGATATTAATCAAGCCAAAGCTATTATAGAAAATAATTACAAAGTTTATCCAAATTTTGATTTAACTCAAGTTACAAACTTTGTTTTATATGGGTCTATGGCCAAAAGGATGTCAGCTGCAGTAACACAAGTTATTAGTTATTTTCCTGCAGCACTAGAATCAACGACATTAAGATTGGATTATTCCACTGGTGTAACAGCATTTAATGTTGTTTTCAGTTTACAATATAATGAAACAACGTTTGAATTAGACCTTACCAAAATAAGAAATCCTTTTGGAATTGATTATACAACTAACTCAACTAGAAATCTGTCCCTCAGAGAGATACCAGTATCAACATTGAGGAATATGACATTAGAATATGCCAAGTATTCCTTATATTATAATGAAATTGGGTATCAAGTTAAACGTATAGTACCAACAAATTCTTTAACATCAGGTAATTTAAGTATTACTGTCGTTGGTAATCCATTTTCAGGTGAAACGAATGTTTTTGGAAATATTATAATAAGACCAAATGATAGTGAAGTTAATAAAGTTTTTAATGAAAATTTAGACGAAGTTGAAAACTTCTTATTAAATAGAACATCAACACCGATATATACAGCATCTTTCGTCATCCCTAAAGAAGCTGATGATGGAACGTATTACTCCGATAATGCTTCGGTAACTTGGCCAATATTGGGATTATGGAATTTGGACATTATCTCAAGCACTTTTGTTGATTACTTAACAGTGTTGAACGACATCAGTGTATCATTTGATTCATATAGGACAAATCTTGTATCAAGATTTTTTACAACACCAGCATTTAAAGAATTTGATACCATTGGTCAAAAAATGGATAAAGTTCTCCAAATCTATGGTAGAAGTTTTGATGAGGTAAATAAATATATCACAAGTTTATCTTATGTTACATCGGTTAACTACAATGTAAGAAATGACATCCCATCTCAATTATTAAGAAATTTAGCTCAAACTTTAGGTTGGCAGACGAATATTTCACCGATAACTAATACTGATTTTTTAAACTCTGTTTTTGGTCAAACAAATCAAGAAAAATCTATGTTCAGTGGGGTTCCAGTTGCTCAAACACCCGATGAATTGAATTATCAATTTTACAGAAATGTCTTATTGAATACCGCTTATTTATTCAAATCAAAAGGTACTAGAAAATCAATTGAAAATTTGTTAAGATTAATTGGTGCACCTGAAGCTTTGGTTGAATTTAATGAGTACGTTTACTTAGCCGACCAACGAATTAATATAAATAAGTTTAATAGTTATTATGCACAAATTTCAGGTGGTACTTTAGTAGAACAAACACCAACACTAGAAAGTTCGAATGTCTTCACTTTGTTTGGCGTACAATATACTGGATTTACAACTACTGTAACAATAAAAGACGTTAATATAACAATTGATGAATTCCCAATTGACGAATTTGGATTTCCCAAACCAATAACGGATAGTGAAGCTTATTTTTTTCAGATAGGTAGTGGATGGTTTGAACAAACCCCACAACACAGAGCACCTGAACAAGTGAATTCAACTTTAAGTGTTTTCACAGGACTGAATCCCGATTATCAAACAAGTTTAAAACCATACACTTATGGTCAAGAATATTTAGACAGATTCAGAAAATTTCCATTTATTCAATTAGGCTATAATATTTCACCATCTGTTGATAATAACAAATCTTGGTACGATTCTGAAGTACTACTAAGAGTTAACTTAGATGGTAATATTAACGCAAGATACTTCGTTGCTGATGACAAATTAGTTTTAAATGTTAAGAATACTGAGATATTTTTGAATCCTGCACAAGGACTTTTATATGATGTTTGGTATATGTCACGTTTGTACAATTATCCAATACCAAATCAAGGTATGAATTATGTCAATCCGAATGGGTGTTTTCCAAACGCGGCAAGTTGCTACCCTGATAGAAATGGTGTTGATTGGACGATTATTAACCCACAACCAAAACAAAAAACCTTCTTCGAATTTGCTCAAACATTTTGGAAGAATACGATTAATGTAAGAAATAGACAATATTCTACTGATGGTAAAACTAGTGGTTACCCAACACTACAATCAATTTATTGGAAATATTTACAATCATTACAAGATGTGAATATAGCAAACAATAATTTCACTTACCAAACTATGATAGAATACGTTAATGGTTTGGGTGATTATTGGATACGCTTAATTGAACAAATGGTTCCAGCAACAACCATTTGGAATACTGGTGTCAAGTTAGAAAACTCAATTTTCCATAGACAGAAATTTCAATGGAAAAGACAAAGAGGTTGTCAGATTATATTAGATACACCACCACCAACACCTGACCCTGTTGATTTATGTGAGTGTATAAGTATTACTGGTGCTTCAGTTGGAAGTAGTACATTAATAACAACATTGAGTCCTAATGGTTATGTTAATGGCAAACAATCATTCTTGGGTTATGACCCTTGTTGTGGTTTAGTTAAAGATATAATTATTTCTTATAATTCGGGGTCAACTCGTTGGGAATATTATTATGATGGAACTCTTGTAGGTACTTTAAACTCAACATCTGATTGCCCAATTGGTAGTGTTTGGTCGAATACAAAAAATAATGTTGGAACTATTTCATCAACTAATAGAACTATTTGCCCAAATCCTGCATCGTTTACACCATTGAGACCTAATCCTTGTAGACCATGTGAGTTGAATGATAGTTTATATACCTACGATTGTCCTATACAAAACACAGAGTGTCCAAAATATCCTTGGTTAAGTGACCCAAAACTTGGTAGTTTTGGTAGTGTTTTAGGTAAATTGTTGAATGAATATCTTACTTCTATTGGTTATGACCCAAATAATTGTAGTTTGAATACGTTAACCACAGAGTGGTATGTGGATATTAGGATAGATGATATTCAAGTTGTTTCTTACCCATTCTTCAATGGAATAGGATATAATTTAATACCATTAAGTTATCCTACAACTACGAATTGGGACACAGCATTAGTTACCGCTATGAATTTGATTAAACCACTAGGTTATGATTATTACTTTACTAGTGACGATACTATTGTAGTTTATAATCAAGTGTGTTCTGTGTCAGAAGCTGATATTAACTTCAAGTTAAATATCGGAATAAACTTCTCAATTTATTGTGTATAATGTCTTGTTTTTTAGATGTAGTAGTAAATAGTATAACTGGTGATTGTAGTAATACGTCCTCAGGTGCGTTTAATATAAGTATCAATGGTAGTGCTCCTGATTTTACAATTTCTTGGATTGACCCTAGTTTTGGTACAATTCCACTTAGTGGTGCCACAGGGTACACAATTAGTGGACTTTCGGGTGGTTCTTATGTATTTAATGTTATTGATAGTTGTTCAGGAGGTAGTACAACATTTCCTGTAAGTGTCTATATTTCGACAGGGACTTGTGTTACCTTGACAGGTGTTCAGAATACAACTTGTAATCTGAGTAATGGTAGTATTACTGCTGATACAACAAATTATTATAATTCACCTACTTTTAGTTTATACGAAATATCGAGTGGGTTTATTACTTCAGGACAAAGTTTCAACAATATCTTCACATTTAATTCTTTATCTGCAGGTACATATTATGTTATTGCGGACGATGGTGGGGGATGTACTGGTAAATCTGAATCATGTATTGTTAAGTCATCAACTACGTTAGATTTTGGTGTATATGTCATCAATGATGCGGGATGTGCAGTGGACTCAGGGGCAATCTACGTTACTGGTCAAACTGGAGTACCACCATACACATATTTGTGGTCAAATGGTCAAACAACCCCATCAATCACAGGATTAACACCTGGTAATTACAATGTGGTGGTGACAGATAGTGCTGGTTGTTCTAATAGTTTGGGTGTGGTTGTAAATGAAGTACCACCAATTGGATTGGGAACATTTACAATTACAAATCCATCTTGTTACACTTCGGATGGAAGTGTAACAGTTGTTACAACTGGTGGTACTGCACCTTTTTATTATTCAGGTTCTAACGGAACTGTAACAATTACTTTTGCTTCGAGTTATACATTTACTGGTGTTGCCGCAGGTAATTTCTCAGTTAGTGTAACTGATGCTGGTTTATGTAATTTTGTGGCATCCACAATTTTGTTGACTCCGAATTCATTTACTAACGTAACAGTTTCAACAACCAACTCACTATGTAATAATAATACAGGTGTTGTTTCAGTTTCTCTATTTGGTGGTTCCCCTCCTTATTCATATACTCTGATAGATTTCACAGGAAACTCAGCAACAACAGTTACTAATGCAACAAATGTAAACTTTAATGCCTTGGAATCGGGTAATTACACCTTACAAATTACTGATGGAGGACCTTGTGTTTTTACTCAAGCTGTGACAATAAATAATACAATTTTATATACTTTAAGTTCAGTTGTATCAGGTACAACTTGTGGACAAAATAATGGTGTTGTTACTTTAAATATAAGTAGTGGAGGTACACCACCCTACATCTATCAGATGGATGGTGTTTTAGTTAACACAAGTTTGTCAGGTTATACATTTTCAGGATTAGCACCTGGTAATTACACAGCATCTGTAATTGATGCTAATTTATGTCAACAATTTTTACCAATATTAATACCAACCTCATCCTCGGTAAATTTTATATTAAACCCAACATCACCACTATCGGGAAATGATGGGATGATAGAAACTTTTATATTAGAAGGTGAACCTCCGTTTAATTTAATATGGAGTTCAAACGCACCAAGTGGACAAACTGGTTTAACAATAACTGGTCTCACTGCTGGTACGTACAATCTAAGTGTTACAGATGATAATGGATGTACACAAGTAAGAAGTGTAACTTTATTCGGATACAATTTAATATCTTCATATCAAGTTTTAAATATTTGCAACGATAATTTTGTAAATTCGGGTCAATTAATCAAAAAGGGACTACAACAGATGTATCTTGAAGGTTTTCATGACTTAACATCAGGTGATACCAATTGTTTACTAAGTGCCGCAACTTTTGTTTGTGAAGTTAGTGTAAATGGGGTAACCAACTCAATTGGTTTTTATAATTCCACATCGTTAAACGATTTTCCAACTGATAGTGTATATTTTAATGTTGTTGAAATATTATTATCACTATACCCCGAATTAGAAACAATAACTATTGATATATCGACAGGTGAGATATTAATTAGTTCATTGTGTAATCCATCCATTGGGATGATTGATGCAACAATAATTGTGAGTGTAATAATTCTTTACAACATAAATTGTGTAAGTTGTGCATAATAAAAAACCCCACCTAAAAAGTGGGGTTTAATTTTACCATAAATTTTCTTGTTTCATATATCCTAACACACAACAATAAGCATCACTCATATCAAAATTCTCTTTCTTAAGAGTATTGTTTTTTGTGTAACCCCAATTTATTTGAGGTTCTCTTTTGGCTACTTGTTCCCAAATAATTTGTTTTTTGTCACAATCCTTTGGTAATCCACCAAACAAAACAAACTTCCCTTTACCATTATCTTTCACTAACCATGGGAAAGCGTTTTTTCTTGAGTTGTATGTTGATATGTATTCAGGAACAATACCTAAAACATCATATATCTCTTTGGAAATAAGAGTATTATATCTCATTAAAGTTTGTATAGTATAAACATTGTTACTATTTAAAAGTGGCTCTTCGATAACAACTTTTTTGATGTTTAATTCATCATACCCCTCTAATTTAGTTTTGAAAATTTCGGTCTTAAGAAATAATTCCTTCATTTTATTTTCTTCTTTAGGTTTGGTTACTGGTGAGATATGAGTTAATTCCAATAATTCCTTACTTTCTATGTCAAACAATGCCCAACCAATTGTTTTCGTAGAAATATCTAACCCCAAAACCTTTGGGGATTGTTTCATTTTATCATTCATAAATTAAATATCTAATTTGATTACAAACTGTTGAATCCCCGTTCTCGGATATGGAGATTGTAGCTTTGAAACAATCATAAGATTTTTGTCTGAATCGTAAAGACCAATTTCAGTTACGAATGGTTGGACTGAAGTATTCCACGATGGATTTGAGGAGTATTGGAATTCTGATTGACCTAATACTATCTGATACCTCATTTCATAAATTGTGGCTTGAATGTCAGTTTCTATATTACCATAAAAATAATATTCATCACCAAAATTTAATTGAGTTCCTGAAAAACCTGCCGTAGTTATATCAATATAATCACTTAAGTCATAAAGTGGTGCATTATCATATAAGTCCTGAGTTATAACAAACGTATTACCTGTTAAACCTGATTGTGTTAAATACCCATTATTACTTGTACCACTAAGTTGGAAATTATAGTCAATTATTCTCCATTGTGATGGTTCTGGTCTACCATTACCCTCAACCTTTTGACAAATAATTTCAAATGAATCAGCAATAAAACCTGACGTAATATCACAACCTACAGAACATATACTTGGATTAGATGATAAACAATTAAATTCATCACCAAATCTTACACTAACATTTTGAGAATTCAAAGGATTACAAGTTATGTTAGGTCCTTGTATTACTTGATAATAATTAGAATGTAAAGAATTAGTATAGGCTGAAGAGTTTGATAATCGATATGTAACGTGTAAATATTCAGTTTCGCCAGTCAGAATTCCCTCAACAGATTCGTTATCCAAACCACAAATATTTGGTGTAATTAAAGCAACCTTTGGCGCTGGTAATGTCCAGTTTCTATTGGCTTTATATGACATTGCGGCAATAATCTCTTCATCATCAATAATGATTAGTTTGTGGTCAGGAAATACCTTACCAATTCTGTTTGGTATTCCCGCAATCGGTGTTGTATTTGGGTTTGGATTAGTATCCCATAGGTGATAATATCTTATACCTGGATTATTCATATCTTGGTTTTGATTTGACTCCAAGTAATGAACAGTAAATAATGGTATAATTAAATCATCAAAACCAGGAGGGTCAACATAAAAAGTTTGTCCATAACAACATTCAGGGTTTTTATGCCACATTAACCACGGAATGTGTAATTTGAAATTCCTTGCTTCTCCTATTGTATCATCAGGTTCAGTAATATCGTGAGGTTCCAAGGCGAATTTTTCACCATAGAAAAAATCAATCGTATTATTAGTATAATGAATAATAGCAATGGCCTTTTGTTCTTCAGGTGTAACTACAACCTTTTCATCAAAAGAGTTATAATAATAAGTTGAATCAGTATCGGTTTGTCCACTACTTGAAGCGTAACCAAAATATTCTTTAGACCCCAAATAATCAATAGAACCAAATTTAGTATAATCTTTGTGTGTTGAGGAATTTATACCTGCTGGACTTTCTGACCAAGGAATATTCATATTCCAAATTTTAACATCAAATTGGTCAGTATAACAAACCGATTCAAAATTGATAACATCATATGGGAAGTGTTGAGATGGTGTTACACTATCATAAATCTCAGTCATTCCTGATGGATATACAATTACACGAGCATAACAATCACCACTTAAATATGTAAAATCAGGTGTTGACCTATCCAAAGTTATATTATCCAAACAAACATCAACAATTCGATATGTTAAAATCGTATAACAACTTGACATATCCACAACACAAGTTGCAGTATAACTCGGTAAACACGGGCCACAATTAGTCACAGGACAAGTTGTGGTTGTAGTTGTTGTTGGAGGTGATGGTGGACTACAAGCGTCAGTTGTTGTTGTTGTCGTTACTGGTAAGGTAGTTGTAGTAGTTGTTGCAGTGAAACAATTACAGTCATTAACACCATTACCATCATAAATTATCGTTATAAAATCACCAATTTGATAGTTCCTAACAAAATCATTGTTACATGTAATTGCCGAAACCACAATCAAATTTGAACCATTCAAACCACTCATTTGTATTACATAGTTAGATGTTAGTGCGTAGTCACCTGTGGTTATTGCACTCCACTCTATGTTTGAACCTGATGTTGTACCTAAGAAAAACCCCCTTGGTGATGCTGTATTATACACTGGACTTACAATCGATTGCATAAATGGGATTCCATATGTATTTCCGTTGTTACCATCCACGTAGTAAGGGTATTTAATGTTTTCCTTATTTGATTGAGGAACACCTGCCGAATTTTGAGCATTGAAACTTGGCTCTAATACTCTACTATTATATTGGTTATAACTTGTTTGAGGAATAGCATTATACGAAACTTCACTATCACCAATTTGAAAATAACTTATATTAAAATTACCTTGAGAAATTTTTTGTCTCCCAGTATCGGTAATCCTTGTGTTTATTAAACCTGCTGTGTTTTTTAAAATATATCCCATAAAGATAAATATCGAAAATTGATTTTATGTGACGATAATGTTACAACAATAACATCCTGATATAGAAACATTACTTAAAGTGTAATTTTCAACACTTTGACCTAAATAACAAGCGACATCTTGGTTTTTAGTTGTAGTTGTATATGTTGTTAATATTAAAGTATCTGAATTTGTATAAGTGAGATTGTTCCATCCCTCAGTGTACGAAGTGATGTAAACATTTTGATTTTGACAACCTGGTGTTGGATTATAAGTTGTACTCAAAGTCGAACTTGAGTATGAAATAGATTGTGTGACACTATTTTTAACCAAGTCACTCGTTGACGTTGTTGTAGAAGTACCTGAGAATGGAGAAGATTTTGAAGTATTTAAATGTACCAAATTAAATGTTATAGTTACACCACTTGGTAAACTTGGAAACACTGAAATAGTTGTATCGTATTTTTTTGTTAATGTTGTATTGTTATTAACTATTGTTGTTGACGAAGTATTAATTGTAACGTTGTATGTTATTGAATTATTCGATGTGTTTAGAATAACAGAATTTGTTGATGTTTCACCCGACACGTCTTTTACAATAACAGAGTATTGACCAGGACATAAATTACTAAATAATGGTGTATTAAAATAGGTTAAACCATTATTAATTGAGTAGGAATATGGTGGTGTTCCATTGTAACCTTGAATTGCAAAAGAACCATCACATCCACAAATTGTATCATTTATATTAACAGTTGAAGTTAAAATCATATATTAGCTTGTTGAAGTAAATGTGTATGTACTTGTTTTAGTACCCCCAGCAACTAAATTGGCTGTTAATGTAACTAAATAAGTATGTGTATTACCAATCGGAGGACACGGGCCTTCCCATCCTTGAGTATTTGAAGCACCTGGGTCACCTGTGGTTGGATTTATTGTCACACCACCAGGCCAAGGTATTGATGAACTAACCTGAGTGGTTGTATTTGGTATATTTGTTACATCCCAATGAATATATCCCGGATTGTCTAAATCTTCACAATAAATTTCAAAACTACTAATGTCTGAACTTGTTAAACCCCCCAACAAATACCATTTAAACCAAGGAGTTTCATTAGAACCACCACAAGCCCCTGAAAATTTAAATGTTGTTGGTATGTCACTATCATCTAACGCCCACCAAGCATTAATTGTTAAAGATAAAAAGTCAGAACAAGCACCTATTGATGTTATAGTTTGTTGTTGAGGACTTGGAGGATTAACAGACATTGTCCATGCTCCTGAAGTTGGTGAACTTGGATATCCTTTGAATATAGTCCAAGTAGATGTACCTAAAGCTGTATTTATAATACTACTTGTTGATGCCGATAACGACCATACTCCCGAAGTACCAACAGATGGGTTAAAATATACAATTTCATTACCAGAATTTGATATCCAAGATGTTTGGCCATTTATATAAGTGTTATATTGGAAAGTAATTTGAGTTGTGGTTGGAGTAGGTGTACCGCCAGTCCTTTTGGTTGTCGTAATTGACATACAGAAAATATTTTCTAAATAGTTTGGAACTGGAGGTAAAGTTGTTGTTGATGTTGTAGTCGTTGTAAAACCAGGTACTGTACAAGTTGTTGTGAAAGTATAGTCACCATAATAGTCACTAACAACGGCAGTATAACTACCAGTAGATAGACCATTTATTGTCTTACCACCTATTAGTGTAGCACCATTAGGAAAAGTCCATTCTATTGTGTATGGAGGAACACCACCAACGATACTTAATGTTATTGAACCATTTGAACTATCAGGGTTTCCAGTAATATTTGTTACATTACAGATTACGTTTAATGGTTGTATAGTGAGTACGTTACAATCATTTACTGGTATATAACCCGAGTTTATATATGACCTAGTTGTTGTAGTTGTCGTTGAAGTGGTAGGTGTTACACCAGTACAAGGTGTTCTTAAAACTTGTGAACAAAAAGGTGAACCCGAACATGTTACTAATGTAAATCCACTCGAACAAGTTAACCCAGTAACACCTGAATTATCAAAAGTAGTACCCGTTAAATCTCTTGTGGTGAATACGGTTACTAAGGTTAATGCTGATTGGGAAGTAATTGCACTCAAAGACGAAACACTACCTGAATAAATTTCAGCACCGAAACCACCAGTAGCTCCTGTACTTGAATTTAGACCTTCCATTTGAATATAATTCGGTCCTGCTGGTAAAGTTATTGGGAAAACTGACCAAGTTGAAAAAGTTTGACCATGTGTTCTATAAGCTGAAAATGAATTGTACTGATTACCGAAAGTAAAACCACTTGTATTAGCTTCAACTAATAACACACCATTTAATTTAAATCTGTAAAAATCGTCAGCACCCATTCCCAAATAATAGGTTTGAGATGTTGGATTATTGAAACAAGCAGTGAAACCAATCCATTCATTTGCTGGAGAAAAAGGTGATGTTGTTGTTGGCCAAACACCTGAGTAATTTAATCTACCTGGTGAATTGGGTAGAAAAGTTGTTGATTTATTACCCCATACTGTATTAGAATTAGCACATGGCCAAATTCTAGGTCCGTGAGTTGTTGCACTTAATGAACAACTTTCTAATAAACCACTTGGAGAAACAATACTTTGACCAGCACCCGGGCCTCCCAAAATATAATTTAAAGTTCTATCCTTCAAACTTTTGGTAGTATCAGAATCTATAAAAAATGATGTGTTGAATAAGGGTGTCCCATTTTTTGTTTGAGAACCAGTTGTAATTCCTGTCAGTATAATTGGAAACGTCAAATTAGTTATGTCTTCATAAAAAATTGTCCCCATATATCCGTTGGTAGAAAACTGACCTGCTTTCAAAACAACAAGAGTTGAGGCAGAACCACTGGTTGATGCGGTTACTTCTCTTATACACTCAGAATTATCAGGTGCTGCGGTATAACCAGATGGACAAAAACAACTCATTAATTAGATTTTAAATATAAATAGATTTATTGATTGTTTTGAACAATCTTTTTCATTATTTCGATGTATTTTATTGTTGAACTATTTTTCTCCACGTAATCAAAAAAATTAATGTTGGTTTTCAATTTATCTAAAGGACTTACATTAATAAATTCACCTTTATAAAATTTTGAAGATTTCAAGTCATCGGTAACACCTGCCATATGTAGTATTGAATGTTGATTATAAATCTCCATTGAATCTGTTGCCCACGAAAAACTTAATTCATCTGATATTTTAGTTTCATAATTATGTAACCATAAATTCCACAATAAAGACCACATTTCTGCTGTCCAAAATTGTATTTCACCAGGACTTATCGGAAATCTTTTTTGGTAACTCAACATTTGGTCATAAAGTGGTGTACAATCTTCATAAATTTTTTTCCATAGTTCTTTTGTCGTGTTTTTCAACAAATACTGACCACCACCTGAGTTAAGTTGGTTTTCTTTTATAGTATTAACATCAATTCCTATAATATCACTCATTTCTCTCAAAAGTTGACCTTTTTGTGAGTTTGGATGTCTTCCTTCATATCTTTTACAACAATCCATAATGTAGTTGTAACCAATATAACCGATTGTATCTGATAAATAATTTATTTCATCTTTGAGTAATGAATTGAAATCAGGTAATTTTCTGAATACAATATCAGCATCGTGTAAAAAAATATTTCTACTTAAAATCGGAAACTCCTCAATTAATTTGTAAACTAAAAATGGTTTTATGTTAGGTATATAATGTTTTTGTTTTCTATCATCTAAATAATGATGAACATTAATTCCTAAATCTTTTAAATTTAAGGATTCATCACTAGGTTTGGTATTACCATAAACCATTGCAAATACAACGTGTATTTGATTTGGATTGATTCCCATCTCAATAAAGTTGTGAACATAAACTCTTACTTGCCAATGAAAGTAAGGAACATCTGGTTGTGCTGATACAAAAATTAAATCCTCCATAATACAAAATTATAGAGGATTATTTGACTTTATAAATAATATAAAACATCCGCAGCCCCAATAAAAGTAGCATTTGCACCTAATGGTGTTATACATAACCACATTTCATCTAAAGTACCATTAACATTTGAACCAACTCTTATTTGATTGTCATCTAATTTAGTG
>B570J29032_109959469_pt1 | contig 26888 bp, 24 predicted proteins | sample LakMenEpi16Nov12_FD_29032 | JGI IMG/M metagenome (IMG submission 29032) | reverse complement strand
GCTGGACCCATTGTTCTTTTGGGACTACCAAAACAAGCCGTCTTCCAAGCGATATTCAAAAGGGGAAATCTTCTATGGATGACGCTGTATATGTTATCGGTACCGGCGGCCACGCGATTTCATTAGGGGACAGACTAGCAAGAATTTACAATAAGGTTTTTTACGTATCAGAGCTAGGAATTCCAGTCCCAGGGATCCCTCATGACCAAATGATTGTGGAGACTGAATTCTTGACCTCTAATCCCGAGGGAAAGCTAGTTGTTAATGGCGTCGGGCTAGTCAATAACTCGAATAATATCCGCATTGGTCTTTCGCGTAGATACAGATCAAACAACTTTATTGTTTCTGGCTACATTGACAGTTCAGCTAGGATCTTTCCGAATGCCTCTATTTCAGATTCGAGCCAGATTCTGGAGAACGCAACAATTTCGAATCGGGTTCAAATTGAAGAGGACGTAATCGTGGGCATAGGTGCTGTGATTGAACATGATTCAATAATTGGCCGAGGGGCGTTTATTGGTCCAGGGGCAACAATTTGCGGAAATGTAAAAATCGGTGACGGCGCCCTAGTGGGGGCGGGATCGGTTATTCTTCCGGGTGCAAGAGTGTTATCAGGGAACACTATTGGTGCGGGCAGCGTTTACAAGGAAAAGCCACCTAGAGTTTGAATGAGAGTCGTAGATCGGAAGTTTAGTAAATGCGGGTAATTGAGGATGTTAGTCCATTCTGTGTTTCAGAACTGGGGCTGACTTTCCGGGTGGCGCTAGCGGCTATAGAACGTGGAGGCCAAAAAATCGCACTGATACTGACGGAATCAGGCGACTTAGTTGGCCTAATGACAGATGGTGACGTTCGTCGGTCACTCTTAAATGGATCGAGCCTAGACGATTCGGCCCAGTCGGCAATAAACATAAATCCCTTGTGTTGCGAACCCGAATCGCTAGATCAAGCAAAAATTCAGGCGATACGTGAAGGATTAGATCGGGTAGTTCTGGGTAGAGTAGGAAGCCCTCCAAAGGGTGTCTACGTTCTAGATTCGGTTCCAGTTTTAGACAAGGCCCCACCAGCTCTAATTATGGCTGGAGGGAAGGGTGTCAGACTTCTACCTCTCACAATCGATACACCTAAGCCTTTAATTCCCGTCGCGGGAACCCCTATTATTCACAGAATACTGACATCCCTGGCAAGCCAGGGATTTACGGAAATTTTCATTAGCGTAAATTACCTTCAAGAGAAAATTCGGGACTCGATTGAAGACGGCAGTAAATTTGGCCTGACCGTAAAGTATTTAGTGGAAGAGATCCCTATGGGGACGGCTGGAGCAATTGGACTCCTCCCAAAGTCTGGTTTCCCCAATGGTTTGCTAGTTATGAATGCGGATCTAGTCGTAGACATTGACTTTGCAAGTCTCGTTATTGAGCACCTAAAAAGCACTAATGATCTGACTATGGCAGTCAGAGAGCATCAAACCCACGTTCCCTTTGGAGTCGTTAGAACTACAGGGAGCCGGGTCGATGAAGTGGTTGAAAAGCCCACTCACAGCGACCTTATAAGCGCAGGGGTTTACTGTCTTTCCTCGAATGCAGTTGAGTCTGTTAGCAGTTCGCCGTTAGACATGCCCGACTTAATAAATCAGTGCATTGATAGAGATATGAAGGCGGGAGTATTTCAAATCCACTCAAATTGGATAGACATAGGCAGCCCTGAGGACCTGAAAAGAGCCAATAATCAGGTGGGACAGCGAAGCAATGCATAGGAAAACGTGATTTACGTTGGTAACAGTGAGCAAAATTATGCCTAATTTACCTCAGGACAAAACTTATGTGCCTTTGGGTGAGAACTCAATAAATGTTCACGAATCAGTAGGAATTGAATTGCTCAGCCAAAAAATCATACCCAGCCAAGTAATTTTCAAAACCAGATTCAGAATATACCTTCAAGGAGTGCGAACTTAACAATGCACAGATCTTTAGTTATAGGGCTAGGTTCTGCTGGAACCCGACATCGAAGCAAACTTAGGGAAATCGGTTCAACTGTTTCTAGCCTTAGCCGCCGGGAGGAACCAAAACTCTATTCCTCACTGCTAAGCAATGAATTTAGGAGTTTAGATTACGATTTAATTGTTGTAGCCACAGAAACATCGACGCATCAAGCCGTTGTTAATGGAATTTACGCTGCCAATTTCGCAGGCACCATACTTGTCGAAAAGCCTGGATTAGTCCAATTACCAGACCTCAAAAGACCCGAAGGATCAAAGACTTTGGTAGCCTATAATCTTCGATACCTGGACGTGCTAAATCGAGTAAAGCGCCTCATAGATAGTGCAGGAAACCCACTCCGTGTAAGCATCTCTGCTACCTCTTACCTACCTTCCTGGCGCGTCGAAACAACTCCAAGAGAAACCTATTCAGAATATGCTGCTCTAGGTGGAGGTGCGCTTTTCGACCTTTCCCATGAACTGGATTACAGTCAATGGCTTTTCGGAACCTGGAAAGAGGTGAAAGCTATCGGGGGTCGAGTGGGAGCAGTCACTAAAGACGCTGATGATTCGTGGAAGATAATAGGATCAACAGAGAAGTGTCAGCAGATTTCAATCGATCTATCTCTAGTTTCACACCTGCGAAGAAGAGAGTGCCTAATCGAGTTTTCGAACTTCGCAGCCAATGTAGATCTTTTAGCTGGTCGGATTGAGTTCTCTGACAGGCCACCGGTTTTTGGAGACAATATCGACTCAACATACTCCAAGATGTTGGAGGATTTGGTGTTACGGGAAAATACACTCCTACCTACGGTATCTGAAAACAGAAATACTCTGAATTTTATTGATCAATTACGAGCAAAATCTGTGGCGAAAAGATGAGCACTTTTGAAAGCAACAAAGTGAAATCTAGACTCTGCACCATCAATGTTCGCGGCGGATCAAAGGGGGTTCCAGGCAAGAATTCTAAGCTTCTTGACGGAATACCGCTTCTGTCACACTCAATTCGACAAGCTGTTTCCACGAAGAAGTTTGATCTTGTTACGGTGTCAAGCGACTCTGATGAGCTTCTAGAGATTGCCGCAAAAGAAGGAGCTGAGGTAATAAGGAGGCCGCCGGATCTGGCCCTGGATGACTCACCGAAAATTCCCGCTATCGTACACTGTGTAATGGCTGCGGAATCAATTTGGGGAAAAAAGTTTAACACAATTGTGGATCTGGACGCTACTTCACCCTTAAGAACACCATCGGATATTGTTAACGCCATTGAGCTACTTGAAGAAAGTAATCTTCAAAGTGTTTTTTCCGCATGTAATTCGCGGCGTTCTCCCTACTTCAACCTAGTATCGATAGATAGCATTGGAAAATGGGGCCCGGCCATTAGAGCCTCTAACCCACCCACAAGGAGACAAGATTCCTTACCCACATATGACATGAATGCTTCGATTTACGTATGGAATAGAGACGATTTAGTGAAGAGCCAAGGAGTTTTTCTTGAAAGAACCGGACTATATTTGATGCCCGAGAACCGATCCATTGATATTGATTCCCAATTTGACTTCGAGGTGGTTTCATGGCTAATTAGTCGCAATCGAAAGGAAGACAGTTGATTCCTATTTATGCCTCGCTAGAAGGCAAAATTACAGTCGTTACTGGAGCTGCTGGAATTTTGGGATCAGAAGTTGTTTCTCAACTCCTATCCTCCGGCGCCATAGTTTGCGCAGTTGACACTAACAGAAGCGCCATGGATTCAGTCCTAGGATCAAATAACGGACTGCATAAGTTCGAATGTGACGTTTCTAGCGACCCACAGGTTGTAGAGGTCATTGACGCAATAGAGGAAAAAGTTGGACCAATCTATGCCTTGCATAATAACGCCGCTACTAAGACCGCTAGCCTGGAGAATTTCTTTGGTGAAACACTAGATTACGATCTAAAGACGTGGCATGAAGTGATGAACGTAAACTTGACTGGAATGTATTTAATGGCCAGGAGTGCCTTGAGGTTCATGGTGAGAAGGAGAGAGGGGAATATTCTTCAAACAGCCTCTATTTACGGATCAACAATGGGGCCTGATCAAAGAATATATAAGGATTCAAGGTACCTTGGACTCGAGATTTCCACTCCAGTGATTTACACCGTTTCAAAGGCTGGCGTTCATGGACTGACAAATCACTTGGCAACCGAATTTGGTAAAGCTGGAATACGAGTTAATACATTGAGCCCTGGTGGCATTAGCTCGGGCCAAAACGAACAATTTGAATTGCAGTACTCACAGAGGATCCCACTTGGAAGAATGGCGCGTGTGCACGAAGTGGCTTCTGCCGCAGTTTTCATTATGTCCCCTGATGCTAGTTATATCTCAGGTCAGAACATTTTGACTGACGGAGGGTTAAGCGCCTGGTAGCCACTTAGTTGCGCACTAGACTGTTCAAGGATTGAATTTCTAGGAGACTTATAATTATGAGCGAAGCTAGCGCTGAAACCCTTTATGGCCTTCCGGCTGATGTCAAGTTTTGCAAAAAATGTGTAATCTCCAATCAGCGACCCAATTCTGCCGTCGAATACAAACATTCAAAAGATTCAAAGAAATCTACAATTCGCTTTAGTGAAGAGGGCATCTGTGATGCTTGTATTCTCGGAGAACAAAAGCAGTTTTCTATTGACTGGGATTCGCGAGAATTACAGCTCAAAGAGCTTTGCGACCGATATCGTAGAAGTGATGGAAGATATGACTGTGTAGTACCTGGATCAGGCGGAAAAGACAGTTTCTATGCAGCTCACCTACTGAAGTACAAGTACGGTATGAACCCTTTAACTGTAACGTGGGCTCCGAATATGTACACAGAGTGGGGTTTCCGTAATTTCAGTCGTTGGATTCATGCCGGATTTGACAACGAACTGCATACCCCAAGTGGCATTACTCATCGAATTCTTACTCGTGTAGCTGTTGAGAATCTTTTTCATCCGTTTCAAGCATTCATGTTTGGTCAAAAATCTCTCGCCCCTAAAGTCGCGCTGAAGTATGACATTCCTTTGGTAATTTACGGTGAAAATGAGGCAGAATATGGGAACCCAATCGAGGACACAAGCTCGGCTAAGAGAGATTGGTCGTATTTCACCGAAGCGGACCCTAGCAAGATATATCTAGGTGGGGCTTCACTTGCCGAACTTGAGTCGAACTTCGGTCTCTCACGTAAATCACTTAATCCATATTTCCCGGCTGACCCTAGTCTGATTGAATCCAAAGGAGTTGAGGTTCATTATCTGGGCTACTACATCAAGTGGCATCCACAAGCCGCCTACTACTACTCAGTAGAGCATGGTGACTTCGAGGCATCTCCAGAACGAACCCCAGGTACATATTCCAAGTACAACAGTATTGATGACAAAATTGACGACTTTCACTACTACACAACTTTCATAAAGTTCGGCATAGGAAGAGCAACATACGATGCATCCCAAGAAATTAGATCGGGTGACATTACAAGGGAAGAAGGGGTCGCTTTAGTTAAGAAGTTTGATGGTGAATACCCGTCAAGATTCGAAAAAGAGATTTTTGATTATCTCTCACTCGATCACCCCCAAATGAGTATTTCCAAAGGGGCCCTTGAGCAAACGACTATGGACAGGGATTACTTTTCACAATTGACTGACAAGTTCCGTTCACCTCATCTCTGGGAGAAGTCAGGATCTAATTGGCTGCTGAAGCACTCCGTTGAATAATGACTTTTAGAATAATCTCTCGACTTGACGTCAAGTCCGAACACCTCATCAAGGGAATAAGGTTTGAGGGTTTACGCAAGATTGGCGATCCTGCAAGCTTCGCTGAGAAGTACTATCTGCAGGGGATCGATGAAATCTTTCTGATTGATAACGTGGCCAGTCTTTACGGACGAAATCACATTGGGCCCCTTTTGGAGAAAGTTGCAAATAGCGCATTTGTTCCGCTCACCGCAGCGGGAGGAATTCGATCACTTTCAGATGCTGAGCAACTCTTTGGTCTTGGCGCGGATAAAGTCGGCATCAATACAGCTGCATTCGAAAACAAGGCACTAATTTCGGAGATAGCAGAGAAATTTGGTGCACAGGCCGTCGTAGGTTCGATTCAGGCCAAACGAGGTTCAAACGGTTGGGAATGTTTGGTGGAGCAAGGGAGGGAAAAGACAGGGGTGGAGCTGGTTGAACGAATTCACCAGCTGATTACCATGGGGGTAGGTGAGATTCTCGTAACCTCCGTCGACAACGATGGAATTCAGGGCGGTTTTGATATTGAATTGGCCAAAATCGCCGTGAGCGAATCGACTGTCCCTGTAGTGATAGGCGGTGGCTGTGGCGATGTCCGGCATGTAATTGAAGCACGAGAGATTGACGAGCTTAGCGGGGTTTCAATGGGAAGCGCTCTTCACTTTGGGAGAATTAGAATCCCAGAACTCAAGAAAGCACTAGATTTGCCAAAAATGAACGGTTTCGAAAATTGATAACAAATAAAAAGAGAGTTTCAGTCGTTGATCATGGAATTGGAAACATAAGAAGTGTTACCAATGCACTTGAACACTCAGGGTTTGTTGTGAATCTCACGAGTAATCCTGATGAGCTGCGGAATTCAGATGCCCTAATTTTCCCCGGAGTGGGAAACTTTGGTGGGGTAATGGATGCACTTGAATCTAAGGGCTTAAAGGAGGCAGTCAAAGAGTATATTTCCGAAGACCTCCCATTTGTCGGAATTTGTGTCGGCATGCAGGTGCTTTTGGAAGAAAGCACCGAGTCCCCAAACTCGAAGGGATTCGGATTCTTTAGTGGCCAGCTTCGCCACTTGTCCACCTTGGAGTCAAACAAAACCACTCCGAGTATTGGATGGAACGATCTTGAATATCGGACGTCCTCGCCAGTTGAGCCAGCCTTGACTAGCGGTTACTTCGTACATAACTATTTTGCTTCAGGTGTTGACGAGACTAATTTGATTTCAAGCTACTCTTGGCATGGCCACCAGATCCCGGCTCACATGGGCATTGGTAGAGTTCACGGTGTTCAGTTTCATCCAGAGAAGAGTCGAATCGAGGGCGTGAATTTTTTGTCATCTCTGATCTTGGAAGTTTCCAAATAATAATCAGACTCAATTACTAAAAGTAATTGGTTTGTCAAATTTATGAATACACAGAACTTACAATTCCAGAATTCGACGTAGGTCCTTATCATCCAAAGCCACAGGATGATTGCTTAGCCTCTCCACGTTAGCGGCAGACAAGAAATCCACTTCGCTGAGATTCCACGCTTTTAGCAAATTACTCAAGTTGGACTCTAGTCGGTACTCTGAGAATATCTCCTCCAACCACAGCTCAAATTCAACAGGTTTTCCCAGGACCGATTTAGGAATTCCTGAGATCTTTGAAATTACCTCTCTATACCCATTGAAACCTTCTCCCCTATCAAAGTTCATGATGTCGCGCCAAAAATATAACAACAAGATTGCCACCGCGTAGCCATGAGAAAGTCCCGCATGCGACGTAAGGAAATAGGAGAGAGCATGGGGTGCCGTTGTTTTCCCTGTGTTCATAGCTTGCCCAATCTCATTGGCACCTTTTACAAACATGTCAGTTGCATTTGTATCTAAACCGCGAACGTAATCATCAAATCCGAGAATGACTCCGCCTAGTCCATCAATCGCAAGTTGACGACTCAACTCTGTGGCTCCCTTCGACCAAGAAGTTTCAACCCCTTGACAAACCGCGTCCAGAGCGGCAAAAAGCCTCGACTCTCGACTAGCAGAGTGTGCCAGCTCTGGAATAAGAACAGATGACATGATTGTGGATGGCTGGAAGACCATGGAATGTTTCTCACGATTTCTGTATATCACCGAATGAAATGTAGCCTCTGCTCCAGAGCCAAACAGGGTCGGAATTAGAACTAGAGGGACTTGAAAGGGTCTTTTGGTCATCCAATCTGCAGGACTCTGAGAAGTTAGAGGCGCACTCCCAATGGCACTCTCTGCAGATGCAATTTTCGCGAGATCCATTGCAACTCCTCCACCCAACCCGACAATGACATCGGGTTGGAAAGATCGCACAATTTCGCAAACCTCTTGGGCTTCAAAATCCGTTACAAATGAATCTGAATACTCCCAAACCCTAACTACGTCTTGAGGTATTAAGGAGGTCTTGAGTAACTCTGTAAGACCCAGAGCACGAGCAGTCTTTTTGCCGGAAACAACGAGAACCCTTGTCGAGACGACTGCCTTTAAGAACAAACCCTCAAATACTTGTAAAAGTTTCGACTTTACAGGATCGCTAATTGGCCCCATTCAAATCTCGACCCTTCATAAACAACAATTTCATCTGCTCCGGAGTCTTTTTTGGGCGTCCAAGATCATCTCTTGCTCCTGGACGTATAATTATGCGAAGAAAACTTGGGCCCTTGTTTTTAATTATTTTGGCAATTTCATTGGCGATCTCATCTTCTGACTTGGCCGAAGCAGAGTAGAGGTATCCAGACGCCTTTGCTATCTGACCAATGTCTGATTTGTCTAAAAGGGTAGGCTGCCCACCAACGCTGTCGTGAGTTCCGTTGTCAAAGAGGATGTGAATGTAATTCGTGGGGCCCACGCTACCAATAACCGGGAGTGCGCCCATGTGCATCAAAACCGCTCCGTCACCATCTAAGCACCAAACCCGTGATGTCGAATCTACAACCGAGAGGCCAAGCGCAATAGATGAGGCGTGACCCATGCCGCCAATGGAGTAAAAAGTGGCGGGGCTGGGAGACTCTTGATCAAGGCCTTGAAGCTCCTCAAGCTCACGACTCAGCATTCCAGTGGTGGAAACCACCTTGTCTTCAATGGAAATGTGTGAGTAAACAATTGAGAGTGCTTGTTCACGAGAGAGCAAAGAAGTATCAATGGTCGACTCTTCGTGACCAACCTCCTTTTCACTACTGAATGAACCTTTCTCAACAAGAATGGCTACAGGGCCTTGCCGCCTAAGGCTCTCTTTGAACACAGCTTCAATTAAGCCCTTAGCTTCAGAATCATCTGAGGGTAAAAGGTAGTTTGGAACGCCCATAGTTTCCAGGAGCAAATCTGTAATCAAGCCCTGCTTGAGGTGCTGAGGTTCGTCTTTAGTTCCCGGCTTTCCGCGCCATCCAATGAGCAGCACCATGGGGATTCCGTAAACTTCTGGTCCAGCTAGAGAAACGAGAGGGTTTATGGTGTTTCCTAGGCCTGAATTCTGCAAGTAAACAAGGGACGGCACACCTGTTGCCAGATAAGCACCAATTGCCATTGCCACCGCAGACCCTTCGTTACAAGCTGTAACTTGTGGCACATCTTTTGATTGGTTTAACTCAAGATTTACTGACGCAAGCAAGCTATCGGGCACCCCAAAAAAACCACTGCATACAGTTTGTGGCATTTGCTCCACAAAATATTTTGGACTAATCATGGTTAATTACCTGGGACAATGGTCAAAATTTCTGGTATGGATGAAATCTTTGACTCCACAGATTCTGCGCAATAGTTTTCAAGTATTGCTGTTGCAACAGCCTTCATTTGAGGGTAGGCCGCACGAATCAAGTGGTTCGCATAGATTACTAAATTGACCCCGGCTGAAGCTAACTCTGACTCCAAAACCTGACTGAAGGAAGTAGGCACTACAACAATCGGGGTAGAAATCCCCAGACCTCGGATAATTCTGCAGAATTCAAATATTTCATCAGGGCTTTTTTTCCGGCTATGAATCATAATTGCGTCTGCACCTGCTCCAATATAGGCTTTCGCTCGATCCGTAGCATCCTGCATACCTTTATCCAAAATCAGGCTCTCAATTCGAGCAATAACCATAAACTCATCGGTAACCTGAGCAGATTTTGCAAATTTTATTCGACCACAGAAATCTTCAATGGTTGACTGAGTCTGTTCAACTTCAGTACCAAACAAAGAGTTCCTCTTCAGACCTTCTTTATCTTCAATTATGATTGCGGAAACCCCAAGTCTCTCGAGTGATCTCACGGTAAAAGCTAGATGTTCTGGCTTTCCACCTGTGTCACCATCAAAAACAATTGGTTTAGTAGTGACTTCGATGATTTCATTTGCGGTTTGAAGCCTAGTTGTCACATCTACAGCTTCTATGTCCGGTTTACCTCGTGACGTGGAATCGGTTAAGGAACTCAGCCACATGCCATCGAATTCACGGTTCTTTCCTTCAACCTCCACTTTTGTCGTTTCGACAATCAACGCCGAAAGACCATTGTGAGCCTCCATCAACACCACGATGTCCTTGCTGGCAAGGAGCCTGCGAAGGGTGTTGAGTCGCACTGTCGGGGTTGTACCCACCTCCCTGACTGCTTTATTAAACTGAGTAGAGCTAACACCTTCCGTATATGGGAACTCAACAAGCTTTCCTCCCCACTTTTCAATAGTCTCAACAACAGATTCACGAACATTTCTCTGGACACCATTTTTCCAATCGTCACCATGAACCACAAAATCTGGACGTAGCTCCTCGAGGTTTGGCCTGTAATCGAGTGTGTCTTGTGGAACCACTCTTGAAACCTTTGCAAGCGAGGAGACGACTGCAAGTCTTTGCTCGTAAGTCATGAAAGGAAGTCGCTTGTAAGAGCTAATTGCTGAGTCAGTCAACAGCCCGACCACAACTTCCCCAAGTTCAGAAGCTTTGTTTATAATGTTTATGTGACCAGGGTGAATAAGATCCGCACTCATACCTAGATAAACCAATGGAACTTGATTTTTTGTCAAAAAAGACTCCTACCGCACGTTTAGGTGTAAATATTTCTTATCTACAGCGCCTAATTCTATTGGATTGCTATTAGGTATAGATACTTTTGGAGCCATTCTGTCCAGAATACTAAGGGTGAATCTTTGACTCTGCAGAAAACCAGATTGAAAAAAGCCACAAACGTGGCTCTCAAGTACCTGGGGTAAACAATCAAATTTGCGTTTTCCAATTTTGTCCCAAACACCATCTAGGGTGGAAGGGGTGGACGAATCAAAAATCGACCTAGCTGCACAAGAGGAGCTTGATAAAATTGAAGGAACTTAGTGGGCCGATATCTCGCCAGAGTGCGCTAAAGGAGCTCTCTGAATTAGTCCACAATCACAACGGCATTCCCTTCTTTGGTACAGCGTTGGGTCTCATAAGGACGGGAACCGTTCTTGAACTAGATGATGACGTAGATTTTGCGCTACCAGAAATTCATAAGCAAGAACTCCTAAAGGAGTTGCAATCGATGCAGGGATTGAATTTCACTTTTATCAGCGACTGGCTGTGGGCGGTCACTAAGAGATGCGAGGGTGAAGATGTACAAATTGACTTTTACTTTTTTTCAGATGAGGGTGAAGATATAAGATTTCAATGGAGCTTCTTCGGAACTCCCTGGTTGCGTCAATCACATCTATTAGTTCCTAAGTCGTTTCGTGAGAATTTCAGTTACAGCGAAGAAGATGGTTTTCAAATACATAGCTCTGGGTTAGCAGAGTATCTGTATGGAGACAAATGGACCGTACCTCTAAGAAAGTTTGTTGATTACGAGGTACATCTCCACAGAAATCGGCCTGTGGTTTACTTTCCCGGCAGAATCCGGAGGTACTTTCGGGAAAAAATCGCGGTCAGGGAAGGAGGTCAAGACCTTATTGGCACACTTCGCCGCCGACTACTTTTGCTGTTTAGCTTGAGGCTAACTGATTTTATGAACCTAATTCGATATCATTCAGAGAATCGGAGAAACGAAGAACGGCTGTGGGAAAATTCCAACAATGAGATCCTTAGGCTTCAACGTCTTCGCAATCTCGAATAAAAACTCAATGGCAAAGATCTTTCAACTTGAATACCAGAACAACTCTATTTCATTTGTCAATCTATCTTGTACAGTCATTGATTGCCACCAACTCCAAAGATTGAACCGTTAGTCAAATTGTCAAATAGTTTCATTAGTGGGTAAAGCGCACAATCATTTCAATAGAAGCAAGAACCCTAGCTCTTGACTGACATAGCGAGTCGAAAGAGCTCGTCGTTGTCTTCAACAGAATCAAACGTTTGAAGAAAGATCCTCTTGGCGAGAAAATTTCCTGTGAAAAAAACTACAATTTCCAGAGATATAGCCGAGATCCTTCGACTAATTCGTATGAGTAAAGCTATTAGATATTTAATGATTAGAGAACGATTATTTGTACAAACTTGCTCAATAGTTAAATCTTTAACTTTCGAATCGAGGTATCCCGCAATTATGTTGGCATCAATCTTTACGTTTTTGCTCAACAACGGAAGTGCTGAGGGCCAAACTTCTTTGATTGAATCATAGAAATACCTGGCATTAATTCCATGACGAAAGTCCACTTTTGACGAGTACGCTATTGATTTCGAGGAACTGACGCTTCTCAGGTAAGAGTCGGCAATTTTACTAACATCAACATTTAGAGAATGATTTGATATTGCAAGACCAGCGCTTTTGTCTGAAGTCCCCACAAAGGAAAAAGGCTTCCCACTCCATAGAAACCTGTCGCTGAATTTTAGGATAGAGGCTGCTAAAAATGAATCTTGAGGGTGACCTAAAATTAGTGAACCGCTCTGGGCGCCACGAATTTTGGAAATCAGTTCTTTAGATACTAACGTCGTAGTGTACATCTGAGGCCCAGAGTGATATGAAATATCTGAAGTAAGGGCTTCTTCGACAAACTTGAGTGAATCTCTAACTTGGACTTCATCTGATCGCCAGTAATGTAGCGACTTAAGATCTCTGTCCTTGACGGGAAACCAAGTTACATATGCCCGCCTGGCGACAACTACGTTGAGGCCAAGCCCCTCCGCTTCGTTAGTTAGGGAATCGAAAAGTTCACTAAAGCCTTGCATTAAGAGATCATCTTGACCCAAAAACATTTGCCACTTTCCTGTAGCGAATGTTTGAGCATAGTCCCAATGCTCGGACATACTTAGTCCTTCGACTGGCCTGATTACCTTGACACGGGTGTCAGTAATCTTGGAAACTAGTGCCTCGGTATGAGCGTCAACTCCGTCAATGCTAAGAATTAGCTCCATGTCACTTCGAGGATAGGCAAGCACAGATTTTAATGCGTAATCAAGATAAGGCATCCCTTGGCGGGATGGAACGATTATTGAATACCTTGGGAGCATGATTACCTTAAGACTGGGCAGCTAGTAGTAAGCCTCTAGAGCAATTTACCATGTAGCAACCATTGCTGCATTTCCTCACTTTTACTGGCGCGATACTCAGCAAGCTTCTTACAGTAGATTAAACAGGGTGCCAAATGTGAGTGATTTGAACTGTCGGATTGGTAGGTAATTTCTAAGTGCTGTCAACGCCTGTGGCCTTCATTATCTTTCGAAGACCTGAGACAACGAATAGGGTCTTTCAGAGAATTAGAGCCGCGAAACCAGCTCAACTTTTTGTTATTGCCGATGGCCCACGTCCTGGTGTAGAAGGGGAAGAAGAGCTTACGATTCAAACTCGCCAGATAATTGAAGGTGTGGATTGGCCCTGTGAAGTCCATAAGATATACGCCGATCAAAATCTTGGTCTTCGTCAACGAATATTGAGTGGTCTTGATGAAGTATTTTCTCAAGTGGAGGAGGCAATAATTTTAGAAGATGATTGCTTACCTAACTCTTCATTCTTCACATTCTGTTCGGACGTTTTAAGTTTTCACAGTAAATCAGCGAGCGTGGCGCTGGTTTCGGGTTTCAATTTTGCTCCATATTTGGACAGTAAAGCGGACTACTTCTTCTCCAAGCTGACATTTATTTGGGGATGGGCCACCTGGGCACGCACCTGGAAAGAGTTCCGCGCCGCTCCTCAGAAAGAATCTTGGTCACCTCAAGAGTTGAAAGCTATAGAACACACATTCTCTAACCTATCTCAGAAGAAGGAGTTCTTATCTCTTGCCAATAAAGCTCGGGACTTAAACACTTGGGACGTTTCTCTGGCGGTTTGGATCAGGCAATCAGACTATGTCACAGTTATTCCAAGGCTGAATTTAATTTCAAATATTGGATTTGGTAACGAGGCTACGCACACTAAATTTGAAGCGTTTGACATGCAGGTTACCCAGGGGATTTTTGAAAAATCAATTAAGCACCCCAAAATAATTGCTCTTGACCAAATGCGAGAGAGAAAAATGTGGCAAGCCAAGTTTCGTAAATGGCTAGTCTTTCCAATTTTGCATCCATTTGATTTTCTCGCAAGGTTCGTAACTTACTTTGGATTTAAGTTAAGAGGATCAAAGTAGTCGCCAATTTGAACGTCGCTGATGACGCTCATTGATTGTAATGGCGTTAATTCGCTACTCTGCCGCGTTGGAGTTATTGGGAGCAGGCACAATTCTCGAGCAAATCACTAGGGTCTTGGGCCGAAGAAGCACTTCAGTTGTTTTCTCAATAGTCCCTTTCTGACCGTCTGTCTGACATGTTGACACCCAAGACGGTAAAGTTAAATACATCATGAGCACAACAAAAGACGATATGGCTGGGTGGTTTTGGTGCCACTCCCTTTCCGGTGACCAACTTGGAATGGTGATCCGAGGTACCCATCATGTTTCGGGCGTAGAGTTCTTTACGCCCGATTCTTTTGGTCAGCAACTAGCCGTAATGAGACGCCCAGCTGGTGAAGAAATTGAGCCACACGTCCACCTTCCGGTCCCTAGAGAATTAGTAGGTACTCAAGAGGTTCTCATCATGAAAGAGGGTCGCATGCGCGTGGACTTTTATGATGTAGACCGATCTTATGTAGCAAGCACAGTCCTAGAGGCTGGTGACATCGCGCTCATGAATATAGGCGGTCACGGTTTCGAGATGTTAGAAGACTGCCTGTTTATAGAGGTCAAACAAGGGCCATTTGTTGAGGGGAAAGACAAAGTGAGATTCAAAAGTACTCGAACAGGTGACTTAAGAGAGATTGAGCCAAAGTGACAGACTACATCCCTGTGAACATCCCAGAAATTACCTCGGCGGATATCGATTACGTAACAAAATCAATGAAGGAAACTTGGGTTTCGGGAGAAGGAGAGTATGTTGTCGAGTTTGAGGACACATTCTCCAAGGTTTGTAATCGAAAGTTCGGGATAGCGGTTTCAAATGGCACAGTGGCAATTGATTTGGTTATTGAGGCGTTGGATCTACAACCAGGTGATGAGGTCATTCTCCCGTCATTCACAATTGTGTCTTGTCTAAACCAGATTCTGAGACGGGGGGCTGTCCCAGTCTTTGTGGATGCCTTACCAGACACGTGGAACATGGATGTTGCCAGCGTGGAGTCAATGATTACCCCAAGAACGCGGGCCATTATGGCGGTTCACATTTATGGTTTGCCAGTTGACATGGACCCTCTTTTGGAAATTGCTGCTCGTCACAACGTCCCCGTGATTGAAGACGCTGCTGAGGCACATGGTCTCATGTACAGGGATCGAATAGCAGGATCTATGGGGCTAGTTTCTACCTTTAGCTTCTATGCAAATAAGAACATAACGACAGGTGAAGGGGGAATGATTGTTACGGATGACTCTGATTTGGCTGAGAAAATTCGAACACTCAAGAACCTATCTTTTATTCCTGAACGACGATTTCTGCACGAGAATCTCGGATGGAACAGCCGCCTATCGTCGATGCAATGTGCACTTGGGACATCTCAAACGGCAAGACTTGGCTCAATAATTGAAAAAAGGATTAATTTGGCGGAGATATACAGAAATGCGTTCTCGGAAATCCCGGATATTTTATTACCTGTGGATTCAACGCCATACTCGAGAAACAACTATTGGGTGTTCGGAATGGTGCTGCAAGAAAGTTTTGGCATGAACGCGCAATCATTGATGGAAATACTTCACCAAAAAGGTGTAGGAACCCGACCTTTCTTCTACCCATTGCATAAGCAACCAGTACTCGAGAAATTTGCTCATAAGAAAACGAGCTTACCCGTCTCTGAGAAACTCGGTGAGTTTGGATTCTACATCCCGAATGGTTTGGCAATGAAAGAGGAGCAAGTTTCCCGTGTCGTAGAGGTAGTGTCACAGGTGCTCTCAAAAAATGCCAGCTAAATCAAAAGCAAGCTTTACCCCGACACTAGCTGTTGTCTACCAATCAGAACCCCAAGCAGGTGGTGCATCCACATACGAGAAGAACCTCTCACTGATGATTCGGGATCTAGCAATCAAAAACGGAATTTTAATTGTCGAGCTTTACCCGTCAGGTAAAAAAGTGAAGCAACTATTTCAGAACAAAGGTTCTCAAGGCGATGCACCAAGGCTCAATTACAAAAATGGCTTGCTGGAGCTGTCGCTCATGTGGATTTTACGGAGCTTCCCCGGGAGAAAACTACTCGCGGCTATTGGGGTCACACGCACAAAGTTTGAGAATGGCCTCATTAAAAAAGGCGTGAATTGCGTGTACTTCGCCTCCCCAAACCCACTGGCGCTCGGAATATCGGAGATTCCAATGATCACTACTGTTTGGGATTTAGGACACAGGGACCTGCCCGAGTATCCCGAATTCTCGGCCTTCGGAAGATGGCAATCACGCGAACTTTACTACTCAGAGACGGTACCCAGGTCTATCTGTATTGTCACGGATAGCAAGGCCACGAGTGAAGGCATTCAAAGACATTACGGAGCTGACCCTAATCGCGTCGTGATTTTGGGGTTACTCCCCAGAAAGACTGAGCCCTCCGAAAATCACCATGTAGTGCCAAGTGAACCATACATAATCTATCCAGCACAAAAGTGGCCCCATAAAAACCACAAGGTTCTTCTACAAGCAATGAAAATTTTGAAAGACCAGGGAAGAGGTCTTAAGTTGGTTTTAACTGGATCAGACAAGGGGTTCGGTGTTCAGATTTCCAAGTGGGTCAAAGAGCTGGGGTTGGAAAACGACGTAATTGACTTAGGGTTTGTTGCAGAGAGAGACCTTGCGTTGCTGATCAGCAAATCTAAAGCGTTGGCCATGCCTTCAAGATTGGGTCCAACCAATCTACCCCCACTCGAGGCACTTTTGCTCGGGGTGCCTACTGTCGTAAGTGAAGCACACAAGTTCGATGCATATCCAGTTGAAATGGTAAGTTTCTGCAATCCGGACAACCCAGAGCAGTGGGCTGAGGCCATTCACGCTTCAACTTCAAGAAATCAGGCAATTAAGCACGGTCTGGACACTCTTTCAGAGCGAGTAGCGATAGAGTCACTTTTTAAACAGGTCAAAAAAGTTTTTGCAAACGCTGGGGGCACTTATGAGTGAGTCATTTAAGAAATATGGGGACTTCTACGACCATTTGTACATCGACAAAGACTACGAGGCCGAAACAAGGTATGTGAGCGATGTCTTGAAGTCTCACAAGGTTGACGTGCACACAATAATTGAGTTCGGTTCCGGCACAGGGATTCACGGAAGACTTTTTGGAAACTTGGGTTACTCCGTATTGGGCGTGGAGCCAAGTGAAACAATGTTAGAGAAATCTGTAAATACCCCAAATTTCACATCTCAACTTGGTGATGTTCGCTACCCTATCGACTCCAGCTTTCAATTCGAAACTTGTTTAGTTTTGTTTCATGTTTTCAATTACCTTCTCACCAGAGACGATCAAGTGTCTGCATTCAAAAACATTCATTCACTATTGAAACCCGGCTCTCTTTTAGCCCTTGAGGTGTGGCATGGCCCTGCAGTTGATTTCCAGAAACCGGAAACCAGAATCAAGACGGTCAGAGGGGATTTTGGAGAGATAGTGAGAATTGCATCTCCAACGCATGTTGCTAGAGATCGAGTGGACATTACCTATGACATCTTCTATCGCTCCCCGGAGTCTGAGGTCTATAGAAAGTTTTCAGAAGTCCATAGCCTTCGACCTACCTATCGAGAGGACATTGAAGATTTAGCCGTCCTTTCTGGATTTGAAGTTCTTCTTTCGGAGCAGTTTTTAACAAGCAAGCCCGTCGCAGAAGACACATGGTCCGTTTTATACCTATTGCGAAGAAATTGAGGCCTGAATCATGATTGAAATTGCCTAAACCATGAGATCAACTTTCAACCGAATAGAAGCCACAACAGAAGTGTGTTTTAGCAGTAAAAAACTTTGCCCTTAGGGCACGGCTGAAATTAGTTCATAGATAGAATTGGGTTTCGAGAGAGAATTTGGACAGAGGTTAACTTTAGGATGAAAAAAAAGGCTCTAGTAACAGGTATCACTGGACAAGACGGCTCGTACTTAGCGGAACTTCTTCTAGCTAAGGGTTATGAAGTTCACGGATTAATTCGTCGAGCATCCACCTTCAATACTCAAAGAATCGATCACCTTTACCTCGATCCCCACGACCCCAATGCCAAACTGTTTTTACACTATGGAGACCTGAGTGACGGATCTCGCCTAGCCACGTTGCTTGCTGAAATCAAGCCTGATGAAATTTATAATTTGGCTGCCCAAAGCCACGTGAGGGTCTCTTTCGACGAGCCTGAATACACTGGCGACACCACAGGACTTGGAACAATTCGCCTATTGGAGGCCACCCGTCAGTCTGCGCCAGAATCAAAGTTCTATCAGGCTTCTAGCTCGGAGATGTTTGGTGCAGCAAACCCCCCGCAAAACGAAACGACTGAATTTTACCCAAGGTCTCCCTACGGTGTAGCTAAGGTGTATTCATATTGGATTACTAAGAACTACCGCGAAGCATATGGACTATTTGCCTCTAACGGTATTTTGTTCAATCACGAAAGCCCGAGACGTGGTGAAACTTTCGTCACAAGGAAAATTACCAGGGCAGTAGCCAGAATCGCCAAAGGAGTCCAGAAGGAACTCTTCTTGGGAAATCTCGACGCGAGACGTGACTGGGGTTATGCCCCCGAGTACGTTGTCGGAATGTGGCAAATGCTTCAGGCTGATAAAGCTGATGACTATGTTCTTGGTACAGGCACAGACTTGAGCGTGAAGGATTTTGTCCGACTCTCTTTTGAGCATGTCGGTTTGGATTGGGAGAAATTCGTGAAATTCGACGAGAAGTATCTTCGCCCGACTGAAGTAGACACGCTAATCGGAGACTCTTCAAAGGCCGAAAGAGATTTGGGCTGGAAAGCATCAGTAGGCCCCGAACAATTGGCAGCAATCATGGTAGACCACGACATTGCCTCACTTGAGGGCTATATCTCAGATAAGCCAGTGGGACCTGTCTGGAGTCAGGCCGTTAGTTGATCTCCAAGATTGGAATCATTGTTCCAACCTTGGGCAAAAGACCTGATTACCTGCAACAATGCCTTTCCTCAATTCGCGCCGCTGGTGATGCGTTTATTCTGCTAGTGGCACCCTCCGATTTCGACTCAAAAGCATTACTTTCCAGCGGATTGATCGATCAAGTCGCAGATGACCCACAGAGTGGATTGCCAGCAGCAATCAATTTAGGCATTCGCGAGTTGCCAGACGATGTCAAATTCACTAATTGGCTTGGTGATGACGATATGCTGGCACCTGATTCACTCGGAAAGACATCAAAAGTTCTTGAGTCTAACCCTGACGTTGTTTTGGTTTTTGGATCATGTGACTATGTGGACCCAAAGGGCGAGGTTTTATGGACCAACCGTTCGGGCCAGTGGGCCGTGCCACTTCTCAGGTTTGGACCAGATCTCATTCCGCAACCGGGGGCCCTATTTCGTCGTGAATCCTTTAATGCAATTGGAGCACTTAGTGCGGAGTTCGACTGGGCTTTTGATTTTGATCTATTTATCAAGCTCTCAAAGAAAGGTAGCGTTAGATTTATACCAGAAACTGTAGCGAGCTTTCGGTGGCATCCAGAATCACTATCCGTAGAGTTTCGCGCCAAGTCCGTAGAGGAAGCAAGCCGGGTAAGGGTTTCACACTTACCAGCAATTTTGAGGCGTTTGTCCGCAATCTGGGAGTATCCCGTTCGGCAAGCTACGCTTATTGCTGGGAGTCGGGTTAACTCAAAAGCCAGAAAGATTGCACAAAGCAGATGAAGATTTATGTAGCCGGCCACAGAGGTTTGGTTGGTTCAGCAATAGTTCGAGCCATTGAATCACAAAGTGAACATACTTGGATTGGCCAAACACGTTCTGAATTGGATCTATTGGATAGAGACGCAGTTTTCTCATTTCTTGCTTCAGAAACCCCAGACGCAGTGGTCATAGCCGCAGCTAAAGTAGGCGGAATCCACGCAAACAGCTCGTTTCCAGTGCAGTTTCTTTCCGAAAACATGCAAATTGAAACAAATTTGATGGACGGCTCTCATGCAGCGGGAATAGAGAAACTCCTTTTCCTTGGCTCTTCATGCGTGTATCCAAAATTTGCCCAACAGCCCATAAAAGAGGAATACCTGCTTACCGGAGAACTGGAAGCCTCGAATGAGGCCTATGCACTTGCAAAAATCTCTGGTCTTAAGCTTGTTCAGGCATATCGGAAGCAATACGGCCACAAATGGATTTCAGCAATGCCAACCAACATGTATGGCCCAGGGGACAACTTCGATCTCGAGACATCCCATGTTCTTCCTGCTCTCATAAGAAAGTTCCATGACGCAAAAATCAGAGGCGACAAAGAAGTCACGCTGTGGGGCAGTGGATCTCCGAAGAGGGAGTTCTTGCATGCGGACGACTTGGGTTCAGCATGCCTGTTTTTGCTTGAGCGCTACGACTCAGATACCCCACTAAACGTGGGGGTAGGAAAAGACATCGCTATTGATGCTCTGGCTAATCTAATTCAAGAAATTGTTGGGTACACCGGCAAAATTGTTTGGGACACTTCAAAGCCAGACGGGACTCCGCAAAAGCTTCTTGACGTCAGCCGAATCAATAAGCTTGGTTGGAAGCCTTCAATTGATTTGAGATCCGGCCTTGAGCAAACTTATAAGTGGTACGTCGAATCAGGCTTGGCTGAAGAAACTCTAACCCCCCCACAGTTTGCAGACAAAAAAGTCAATGGGCTGCCATGACAACTGTTGCAATAATTGGTTTAGGTTATGTTGGTCTAACTACGTCACTTGGGTTAGCAAAAATTGGAAACTCAGTAATTGGTGTGGAGATAAATCCAGAGAGATTAGGGTCCTTAAATTCAGGAGTATTGCCTATTTTTGAGCCTGGTCTCGATAGCGAGCTCGTCAATTCGCTCAAGTCAGGTCGCCTGTCACTGACGGAATCCATTAAGGAAGCAGCAGAAATTTCAAAAATGTTTTTCGTTTGTGTCCCAACTCCTCAGGATGACAATGGGGCTGCTGACCTAAAGTATGTAATCGCTGCCAGTAAGCAGATCGCAGATTGTGCTTCTCCAGGTTCAGTGATTGTTGTAAAGTCCACTGTTCCAGTAGGTACTGGTGAAATGTTGCGGAAGACAATTGATCGAAATGACATCTACTTTGCTTCAAATCCGGAATTCTTGAGAGAAGGCAGTGCGTTAATGGACTTCATGGAGCCGGATCGAATAGTGGTTGGTGCGGATTCACCGGAAGTTTCTCAAAGAGTTCTTGCTCTGTATGACAACATTGACGCTCCCAAAGTCTCGACATCTGTAAAATCTGCAGAGCTAATAAAATATGCCGCAAACGCATACCTAGCATCCCGTCTATCTTTCGTCAATGATCTGGCGGCCCTATGCGAGCAGGTTGGCGCTGATGTTGATGATGTTGTTAGCGGCATGGGGTCTGATTCACGAATTGGAAGTAGATTCCTTAATCCTGGACCAGGATGGGGTGGTTCTTGCTTTCCCAAAGACACCAGGGCCTTGGTTTCTGTCGCTGAAAGCAACGGAATTTCTCTAGGTGTTGTTGGCGCAGCTATACAGAGTAACGACAACTCATTTTCAAGGGTAGTTAAGAGGGTGAAGTCTTTACTAGGTGACGAGTTGAATGGAAAGAGTATTGCGGTTTGGGGTTTAGCCTTCAAGGCAAATACTGATGACACAAGAGATAGCCCCTCGCTTGAAATCATAAAGAGACTACTGTCTGAAGGCAGCAAAGTTACCGCTTTTGACCCGATAGCGTCAGCGCCAACTTGGGAAGGGCTTACGCAAGTAGAAACTGCGGTCGAGGCTGCCACAAACGCGGATGCACTTCTAATTCTTACCGAATGGAGTGAGTTCAGCCAAGTAGATCCAAAGGAAATCGCGAAGGCTATGATCGGTTCTGTGGTTTTAGACACGAGAAGAATTCTTCCTGTAGCAAAATGGAGTTCTGAATTTGAGGCATTCAAGATTCTAGGAAATGGCGCATAATGAAAGTCCTAATCACTGGTGTTGCAGGATTTATTGGCTCCAATCTCGCCAGGACTCATCTAAGTCAAGGCGATGAGGTCTACGGTGTCGACAATTTCAGCACCGGTAAACCTAGAAACTTAGAAAACCTCGGAGGCCTACAGTTCATCGAAGGTAGCGTGAGCGAATCAATAGGTTTACTGCCGAAGCAGGTAGATGTCATTTACCATTTCGCAAGCCCAGCCTCTCCAGAAAAATACATGGCCCAAGCCTTAAATACCATGGAAGTAAACACAACCGGAACGCTAAGACTTCTTGAATACGCCTCTAGTAATGATGCTCGACTAATTTTTGCGTCCACTAGTGAGATATATGGTGATCCTCTAGTTTCTCCTCAGCAGGAAATTTACTGGGGAAATGTGAACCCAATTGGACCACGAAGTGTTTACGATGAGGCTAAGCGCTTCGGAGAGACTCTAGTTGCACATTTTCAAAGGGAAAGACTTGCAAATGCTGGGATTGTCAGAATATTCAATACTTATGGACCGAATATGGACGCTTACGATGGTCGGGTTGTGTCGAATTTCATTCGACAAGCTTTGCAGGGCAAACCTCTCACAATCTATGGAAGTGGGGAGCAAACAAGAAGCTTTTGCTACATAGATGACCTCGTTCGCGGAATCATGGCCATGGCGCAAACAACCCAACCTGGGCCAATCAACCTTGGAAATCCCGAAGAGCGAACATTGCTCAATCTGTCAGAGCTAGTTTTAGAAATTACTAGAAGCTCGTCAACGCTAGAGTTTTTTGAACTTCCCGAGGATGATCCAAAACAGCGCTGCCCCGATATTTCAAGAGCCCGGGCCTTGCTTGGATGGGAGCCAAAAGTGGATATTTCCACTGGAATAATGCGAACCGCGGAATGGATTTCCAAGAATAATTGAATATTGCTTTTTATGGCATTATCTTTGAAATTGATTTCAAGAATTTGACAACAGCGTTAGTGATAGCAAATGTGGCGAATTCGACAAAAGTCTAATTGGGGGAACAAAAAATTCTTAAAAATCTAAAGGGAGCACCTTCATTACTTGCGGCAACTTTTATCTCAGGTATTGTCGGTTACCTGATTACTGCTTTGGTCTTTCGTGAACTCGGCTCTGTTCAATACGTTTGGTTTGCTGCTTTCTGGTCCACTTTGCATTTAGTGGTTGGCTCTTTAGCTGGCGTAGAGCAGGAGTTGGCCAGGGCAACCAAAAAAGCAAAGACCATTACTCCGCAGACGAAGTCACCTTCGATGATATTGGCTACTGGTTTTGCGATCATAGTCATGATTTTAGCAATCATGACTTCAGGCCTGTGGGCTGTGCCAGTACTAGGCAATCAAGGACCATCGTTGGTTTGGCCTTTTGCAGTGGGTGCAGCAGGATTTGTTATTGTAGCTGCAATTGGCGGCACCCTCTATGGGCTATCCAGATGGAATCTTTTGGCCCTAATGATTGCACTTGATGGAATAATCCGCTTGTCCATGTTACTCATCGCCATATCGGTGACCGATGACCTAGTCGTTCTAGCATGGTGCGTCAGCATTGCTTTTCCTCTCACTGTTGTAGTTCTGTGGCCGCTTTTGCAAAAGGCTATCTCGGGCCAAACTGAGGTCGATGTGAATCTAGGAACCCTTACGTGGAATGTTTCTCGAACCGTAACTGCGTCCGCCTCATCAGCTTTGCTGGTTACGGGTTTCCCAATTCTCATTGTCCTTACATCGCAGGGAAATGACTTAGCCTTTATTGGGCAGGTGATTCTTTGCCTTACCCTCCTTCGCGCGCCATTGATTGTTGTGGCGATGTCTATGCAGAGTTTCTTAGTCGTGAAATTCAGAGATCAAACCAGTTCTAGCTTGAAGTTCATGACTGCCATCACCTTGGGGATTGTGATTGTTACTGCTGTCATAACCTGGCTCGCTTCATCATTTGGCACAGCAATTCTTGCAATTCTCTCAGATGAAAAAATACTGATAACGAGCGAAGTGTTAGGAATTATCTCTATTTCGGCGGGGTTGCTTGCCACGATGATTGTCTCAGCCACACCAATTTTGGCCAGAGGTGACCATTTTGTATATTCTCTGGGCTGGCTGTTCTCGGCACTCGCTACGGTATTCCTCCTGCTTGGGTCAGGAGAATTCATAGATCGAGTTATTAGTGCGATTCTTCTCGGGCCAATAGTCGGGCTGGCCGTATTCCTAACGGCCCTAATGGTGCAAGGCAAAAAGGCTGCAACGCCAGTGCTTTAGAGTCTTCTAACTTCGCGCCGCCGGAATCCGCGCAACTAGAGAAATTCTCTATACCTTTTTATGAATATGTAGCTCAATTTCGCTGGCCTTGATTGCTTCAGCGACAGCCATCGCCGCATTGTGACCCGCAATCCCACTTACCGCACCTCCACGTCTAGCTCCCGAGCCACAAACCAACAGATTGTCCCTTATTGTTTCGACTCCCCATTTCTGAGCCGGTGTTTGGTTTGGAGCATCGTCTTCCAAAAATGGCCATTCGAGAGCGCCATGGAATATGTTTCCCCCAGGGAGCCTCAGAACATCTTCGAGGTCCCTTGTGGTCTTTACCTCTATACAGGGTTGATTGTTTGCATCGGTCATCAGTAAGTCTTCGATGTTTTCGGCTAGTACTGAATTCAGCGAGTCAAAAACGGCCTGCTTGAATTTTTTTCGCATTAGTTCATGGTCTTTGCCTTCAAGTAAGGAGTGGGGAGTGTGTAGTGCAAAGACCGTAAGAGTTTGAACCCCCTGATCTTGAAGATCTTCAGAAAGAATACTTGGGTCCGTGAGGGAGTGGCAGTAAATCTCACAAGGTAATGGGTTTGGGATCTCTCCTTTTGATGCTTGCTCGTAAGCAGCCTGAAGCTGGGAGTAGTTCTCGTTGATGTGAAAGGTGCCACCGAAGGCGGCTACTGGGTTCAAGGATTGGTCTTTTAGTTTCGGGAGGCGCTTCAGCAATAGGTTTACCTTTACCTGGGCGCCATCCATCTTTTTGGCCTGCGGAACGATTCCTATTTCGCCGGTGAGTTTCTCTAGTTCTGTAGGAGAAACGTTGGCTAGTACGAATCTTGAACCAAGAGAGTCTTTTGTGCCAGAGCGGACAAAGTGCACTGTTCCGTCTTGCTCAATTGAAGTTACTTCGCAATCGGCAATGAGCGTTACCCCAAGTTTTTGGGCCTGGGTTTGTAGTGAAGAGGTTACTTGTCCCATGCCACCGATAGGTATGTTCCAATCCCCAGTTTCGTTTCCAATCACGTGATATAAGAAGCACTTGTTGACATCAAGATCGGCGTCTTGATTGGAACCAAAGGTTCCAATCAATCCATCGGTTAGAACTACACCTCTTACTAGGTCAGAATCGAAGGAATCTTCAATTACCTGGCCAACTGGTCTTTCGATAAACTCTTCCCATATTTGATCTGAGCCTGAGAGCTTATTGAGCTTGGCTTTAGCTTCGGATCTTGTTGGAAGTGGGCTTAGCACTGTTGGGAACAGTGCTTTAGCTAGCAGTGTGGTCTTGGTGTAAAAATCGTGCCAAGCCGGGGCGTCACTTGCTGCTCCTATTGATTCAAAGGAAGAAGCGGTAGCTTTTCTGTCTTGGTTATCTACCAAGAGACCTTTAGTGGATCCAGGAACTGGCGTATAAGACGAGTATCTTCTTGGGGCAAGTTGTATGTCTAACTCCAGCTCTTGGATTATCTGTTTTGGAAGTAGGGAAACCAGATAGGAGTATCTGGAAAGCTTGGCGTCAATTCCTTCAAAGGTCTTTTCAGAAACCGCGGCCCCGCCAAAGGCGGGGAGTCTTTCTAGAACAGTTACCGAAAGCCCAGCTTTGGCTAGGTAGCAGGCGGCTGTTAGGCCGTTATGGCCGCCACCTACAATTACTACGTCTTGATCCATGCTCTTATTATGGGCCAAATCTAAATCCCAAATATTTGGCCTTTTGCGGATTAGTCGTTAGTTTGCGGCAAACCCAATTAGGCCATTGAGCCTTGAAAGCGACTTTAGCTCTTCGATGCTTCGAAAGCGTGACCTAGCAATAGTTGGTGAGTAGACCAAGAAGCAGTTGGCCTTAGCGCGAGATAGTGCCACATTCAACCTGTTTCGATCCAGAATAAACTCCAAGCCTCTCGGAGCATCGGCAGCCGTGGAAGCAGCAAGAGAAACGATGACAACCATAGCCTCTCTGCCTTGGAATTTGTCTACGGTTCCAACTGCTATTTCTTGCAAACCAGCTTGATCTAACTGCTGTCTGATTAGATCCACTTGGGCGTTGTAAGGCGCAACTATGAGGACCTCAGATGTTCCAAGCACAGCACTTTGCTCCTTGGCAATCTCGACCACCTTGTTTGCTTCCTCAATCGAGCTCGAGCTGTTTCCAACATGGGTAATCGGAACAGTGATTAGTCCTGGTTCTAGACCCGGAACCTGATTTCGTTCAGTATCTGGGTGCGAGTGCAATTTGTTTTTGTAAGAAAGCCAGCTAACCGGAGCGTTGACACTTGGGTGCATTCTTCTAGTGATGTCGACAAAGTAACCAGACCCTGGCTCTAGGATCTGAGTATCACCCATGTAGTGGCCCAGGGCTGAGTTATCCACTCCGCCAGGATGAACGGCTTGAACCACTTGGGTTAGCTGTTGTGGGTCTCCTAGGAGAACTAGGTTCTTGGT
>B570J29032_109959471_pt1 | contig 26900 bp, 22 predicted proteins | sample LakMenEpi16Nov12_FD_29032 | JGI IMG/M metagenome (IMG submission 29032) | reverse complement strand
AATCCCAGCGGGATCACAAAACCACGCAGTCTGCGTGGTTTTTTTATTTCTAATTTTTACGAAAAGCTTTAAATGAAAAAATCTCTGATTTCTCAAAGGTTTTTTGTACTCGGAACGGGAATTGCCGTTTCGCAGCGAGACCCTCATACGTATAAGTCAAAATAAAAAAGGCAAAACCCCAGCAGGTTTTGTTTTTTTGTTTCTTAAAGTCTGTTCAAGCAAAGCTTGATAGCTTTTCAAAACAAAAAAGGCCTCACTTTCGTGTGGCCTTTTTCATTCATTTGTACCCGGGACGGGACTTGAACCCGTACGCTCGTGAAAGCACAGGATTTTAAGTCCTGCGTGTCTACCAATTCCACCACCCAGGCAGTTTGGTTTTATCCAAATAAAAAGGACTTTTAAAAGTCCTTTTTGAGCGGAAGACGGGTCTCGAACCCGCGACCTTAACCTTGGCAAGGTTATGCTCTACCAACTGAGCTACTTCCGCTTGTTCCCAAAAGGGAGTGCAAATTTACAGTTTTTTTTATAATAGCAAAAAAAAAATCAACTTTTTTAAGCCTAGTTTTTTATGAACTTATAATAGTAATCTCTACTCTTATAATCCAATTTCATTAAATAAAGGCCTTGATTTAACCCACTACAATCAATAAAACTCTCAATTCCGCTTTTACCTTGCAACAAAAGTTTTCCGTTTAAATCGTAAACTTCATATGCATTAATTTTATTTAATTGCAAATACAATTTATCATTAACCGGATTTGGGTATAGTTCTAAAGCACTAACATCAATAATTGGATCAATAACATTAGCATTAGTGACTAAATAATTATCTCTATATCTAACCTGTGTTATTGTAAAATTATTACCAACTAAATTACCTGTTATTTCTAAATAAGGTATTTTGCTATTTAGGGTTAACCATTGGTAACTTCTTACATTATTATTAAAACCAAACGGAATTGGAATAAAGGAATTTTTTATGGTATCCCTTGCGTATTGTGTTGTAACCACTCTTAAACAATTAGCCGTGCCATAAGGCGTTGTAATCGTTCCCCAACCATCGCACTTAGTGACACGGTAACCGGTTTTAGAATAAACAATCGGTATTAAACTAGTTGAGGGTGTAGAAAATTTAAAAGTTGTACTATCATACTTAGGATAAGAAAATGGAAACAAATACAACTCATCTTTGTCAGAAAAATAACTTGGAACAGGTATGCTTGAAAAAGTCATTCCTGATCCATCAACAACGTATGCATTAACCGGTGAAGTTTGCTTCTTGTAATAATTATAATAATTCGTGATCGTTAATGGGCCTGCACCTAAAGTATCCGCAACCTTTTCGCCATATTCATTTAACCCCAAAAAGAAAAATGCATAAGGCGTAGAAAAAGAAGATTTATAATCTCTTCGACCCTGAGAAGTTGCAACCAAAGCGCTAAAATTCCAATTGAAATTCGCTCCGGTTTGTGTATAGTTTCCAACTGAATTGATGTTAGCATTACTGTAACGCAACGTGTCATTATTACCGGGCATATTTGAATTACTTAAGGTAATTGGACTTTGCGAAAAGGATACAGTTGATAAGGATATAAACAAAATAGATATAATTGTCTTCATTTTTACATTAAATTTGTAATAAATGTACGAAAATATTTGACATTTCGTTATCCACCAAAATGCGCTTTTTAATCACATCCATTTTTTTCTTTTTGTGTTTTATTTACCAAGCGCAATCAGTAGAATTAAGGATAAATGGCGTTAAAAAAATAAATTACAAAACGAAACACTCAACTAAAGAACAAGCTATAACAGAAGTTAGCAAAGTTGTTAGTTACCTGCAATCATCCGGTTACTTGTTAGCTTCAGCTGATAGTGCAGTAGTTATCAATCAACTTATAAATGTATCCATTCAAATCGGACCTCAATTTAAATGGGCTAATCTAAAATCGGGCAATTTGAATTTAACCGTTGCAAGTAAAATTGGATTCAGGGAAGTGAACTATCAACAAACTAAATTCACACCAAGTCAAACAATTAAATTAATTAATAAAATTATTAACTACTATGAAAATCATGGTCATCCTTTTGTAACAGTAAAATTAGATAGTGTTAAAATTGACAGCAACATTGTTCAAGCCTCATTAAACGTTACTAAAAACAAACTCTATATTTTAGATAGCATTGTAACAATTGGCAATCTTAAACTTAATAAAAAATTTTTAACAAGTTATCTTGGCATCAAAGAAAAGGATATTTACAATGAAACGCTATTAAAAGATATTTCCCGGAAAATAAGACAACTCGCGTTTGTATTTGAGAAACAACCGCAAACAGTGCGTTTAACTGATAAACAAAATAAACTTCTTTTGTTTCTGGATAAAAAAAATGCGTCACAATTTGATGGCATCATCGGATTTTTGCCGGATGCAGCAACGCGTAAAACAATTGTAACAGGTGATGTTAAATTAAAATTAATTAACGGTGTATTTAAACACGGCGAAACCCTTGATTTACAATGGAGACGGCTACAAACGCAAACCAGCGACTTTAGAGGGCGGATAATTTACCCATATTTATTTGGTTGGCCTTTTGGGATAGATTATGGAATTAGGTTATTCAAAAGAGACACAACCTTTCTTGAAGTTCAAAACAACTTTGGATTACAATACTACTTTAACGGGTTAAACTTTATAAAGGCATTTTACAAAATAAAAAATACAAATTTATTAAGCACAAGCGGATACAGTTTAATTACCACTTTGCCTGAATTTGCAGATGTTTCAACGTTAAGTTATGGCTTGGCAACAGGCATAGAGCAATTAGATTATAGATTTAATCCGAGAAAAGGTTTTCAATTGAATGCCTCCATACAAACAGGTAGTAAAAAAATAACCAAAAACAGTAAAGTTAACGAAATTGCTTATCAAGGACTATTATTAAATTCCACCCAATACCAACTCGAAACAGATTTAGCCATTTACGCTCCAATCTATAAAAATAATGTTCTAAAATTTGGTTTGCAGGCTGCCAGTGTATTTGGCAATGCAACTTTATTTAGAAACGAGCTTTTTAGGATTGGCGGATTAAGAACCTTAAGAGGTTTTGATGAAGAAAGTATTTATGCCTCAAGTTATGTAATTCCAACCTTAGAGTACAGATATTTATTTTCAAAAAACTCCAACCTCTTTGTATTTGGCGAAGGCGCTTGGTACGAAAATAATTCAGGAAACAACTATGTTAAAGACACACCATACAGCTTCGGAGCAGGAATAAGTATTGACACTAAGGCTGGAATTCTCACCCTACTATATTCCCAAGGCCAACAATTTAATAATGGATTTGATGGCCGAAATGGCAAAATCCATTTTGGTTTGGTCGCATTATTGTGAGGAACGGTCTAAAAATAGGTTAATTTTGATCGAAAATTCTCCGTTTTTCTCTAAATTTGATAGATATGGTTATTAAAAAGTTTACCCTCGTTTTTCTTTTTTATTTTGCATTTATTACCTTAAGCAGGTCGCAAACATATCCAAGCCAAAACATATCATTAGTTGGCTTCATTGATCCACACAATAATTCTGGCATAGGCACAGATGGCCGAAAATACTCAGGATGTTGGGCATGGCATCAATCCACCAAAAACAAAGAATATGCAATCTCGGGCGCAAGTAATGGCGTGTTTTTCATCGACATTTCAAATCCTTCAACTCCAAGTGTTTCAGCGTTTATTCCAGGAAAAGCCAACTGCACCTGGCGAGAAATTAAAACATTTGGCACCTATGCTTACATCTCTAGCGATGATTTTGCTCCAAATAAATTTCTAATTGTAGACATGCAGTATTTACCAGACAGTGTTCACATTGTGCACAACAATACAAACATATTTGAAAGAGGGCACACGCTATGGATTGATAAGAGCAATCTTTATGTTGGCTCAACTACCTATACCTCAGGGTTTTCATCAATGAATGTATATAGTTTAGCTACACCTTCAGTACCAACTTTGGTGCGTGAGTTAAGACAAGACTATTCATTCATTAACCATGTGCACGACATGTATGTACGCAATGATACCGTCTTTGCTTCATGTGGAACACAAGGATTATACATCTTCAAATTACTAAGTAATAACACTTTTACGTTGCTAGGCTCTTTTACCGGTTATCAAAGTGCCGGTTATAACCATAGTAGTTTTTTAACTTCTAATGGAAAGTACTTAGTTTTTTGTGATGAAGTACCTTCTGCCTTACCTTTTCATATTGCTGATGTGCAGAATTTAAATAACATTCAAATGAAATCATCAACAAAAGCATATCTAAATACCACGCCTCATAATCCTTATTTAATTGGCAATGATAAAGCTATTATGTCTTGTTATCAGGATGGTTTGTTGATTTATAATATTTCAAATCCAACTTCACCGGCATTAACTGGTTACTTTGATACGCACCCACAAGGTGGGGGTAATGTTGGGAATTATTTTGGCTCAGATTACAGAGGCAACTGGGGCGCACATCCATGGTTACCAAGCGGACTAATTGTTGCGAATGACATGCAAAATGGCGTTTTTATTTTAAATCCTTCTGCTGCATACAATTCTACAAACTCTGTAAGTTTACCTAACAATACCCTTTCATTAAAGAAAAATAATAACATTGAATCACTTTTTATGTATCCCAACCCGGCAAATGATAAAATTGCCTTGCAGTTAAATAATTCAGAACAAAATGATTTAACTATTTTAGACCTGCTTGGAAAAGAAGTTATGCATAAAAGTTACAGTAATGGAATCAATGATTTTATTTCCTTAACTAATTTAGAGGCCGGCACTTACTTTGTTAACGTGAAAAATAAAAACGGGAACATGACAAAAAAACTTATTATTGAATAATCACAATGAAAAAATCTACTGTATTTGTTATCCTACTTTTCTTATTTATTAGATTGATTCAAGCGCAAGCTCCTGTATACGCTTCCAATAATTTTACATTAGTTGGTTTAATTAGTCCTGAAACCTTCACCAACTCATACGGCGATAAATACTCCGGTTGTTGGGGTTGGTATCAAGCCAATAAAAACAAAGAATATGCCATTGCTGGCAGCGCAAGTGGAACTTATTGGGTAGATGTTACGAATCCGGCAACGCCAACAGTTTCTGCATACAAAGCCGGTAAAATAACAACAACTGTTTGGAGAGAAATTAAGACTTACCAAAATTATTGTTACGTGATTAGTGATGACGGTGGTCCTAATAGTTTTCAAATATTTGATATGCAATATTTACCGGATAGTGTAAGCAAAGTTTATGATGGCGTTAATTATTTTAGAAGAGGCCATACTTTATGGGTAGATGGCAACAAATTGTATGTTGCAGGAATTACCTATAGTAACAATACAACAGGTACAATGAATGTTTATAGCCTGGCTACTCCCAGCGCTCCAGTATTAATGAGAGCACTTAAAAATGATCATCCGTTTATTACCTATGTTCACGACATGCTGCCGGTTGACGATACGGTTTACGCCTCATGCGGTAACCAAGGCCTATACATCTTTAAATTTAATTCAAGCGCACCAACACCAAGCTTTACACTTCTAAATTCATTAACAAGCTACCCCTCCTCCGGATTTAACCATAGTACCCAATTAACACCTAATAAAAAAACGTTGATTATGACAGATGAGGTTCCGCCCAAATTAGCCTTTAAAGTTATTAGTGTAAGTAACAATACCAATTTAGCTGTGATGGCAACGGCCAAACAATTCTCCAACACAACACCGCACAATCCATTTGTTGCAAGCAACAGTTTATGTTTTATGAGTAGTTATAGAGACGGTTTACAGTTGTATAATATTTCAAGTGCCGCCTCGCCCTCTTTAATTGGTTTTTTTGATACTTTTTATCAAGGCGGAGGGAATAACAATAATTGGAGTGGTGATGACTACAGCGGGCAATGGGGTTGTTATCCTTATTTTCCGAGTAAAAATGTTTTTGCATTGGATCAACGCAATGGTATTTTTATGCTAAAAAGCCACTTGTATCAAAATCCTGTACCTAATTTTAGTATTCCAACCGGCACCTGTGCAGGGGCAGCGCTTACCCCGGTTAATTCGAGCACATCTTCTACAACCTACACCTGGAATTTTTCAGGAGGCAATCCCGCAACCTCCACACTTTCCGCACCAACGGTTAGTTACAGTTCACCCGGCGTATACACCATCACTTTAATGGCTGGGAATAATACAACAACAACTGCTATCCAAACTAAAACAGTTTTTATTTCAGGAGCGAGCATAATAAGTTCCTTCACTAACGCTACTTGCGGAAGTTGCCCTGATGGTTCTGCATCTGTTTCAGTAAGCGGAGGGTTGGCACCTTATACATACTCCTGGGCGCCTACCGGTGGCTCATCAGCCAGCGCAAGCGGACTTTTACCGGGCTGTTACACCATCAGTGTTAAAGATGCAAACAACTGCACCAGTTCAGCGCAAATTTGTCTGAACAATACACCTACTAATCTCAGTAAACAAAATTTACAAGACATTCAAGTATTTCCTAACCCTGCAAGCACGGAGCTTTTTTTAAATTTATCCTCGTTCAATGCTACTGATATAACAGTTAAATTAATCAACACCTTAGGCAAAACAGTTTCATCCATAAAGATCAATAACAGTGTATCAAAAATCCCTGTCTCCAATTTAGTTTCAGGATTTTATGTGATTCACATTCAAGCCAACAACAAAAACTTCTACACTAACTTTATAAAAAACTAATATGCGTTTATCATTATCTATTATTGCTTTTTGTCTCAGTCTTTCTGCGTTTTCACAAGTATACTCATCCTCAAATTTTACATTAGTTGGGCAATCCAATCCTGAAATATCAGCAAACACTAACGGCAACCGTTATTCCGGCTGTTGGGGATGGACACAACCCGTTAGCAATAAAGAGTATGCCATACTTGGATCACAATCAGGTACTTATTGGATTGATATCACCAACCCAAGTGCACCCGTTACCTGTACATATTTTGCAGGTACATCTTCTAATGCAACCTGGCGAGAATTAAAGACTTATCAAAATTATTGTTATGTAATAGCTGATGATGCAGGAGCGCAGGGTTTACAAATATTTGACATGAGTGGATTACCTGCTACTGTAACTAAAGTATATGAAAGTAAGGCTCTTTTCGCCAGAGGACATGCCTGCTGGATGGATGGAAGTAGATTTTATGTGAGTGGTGTTACCTATAGCAATAATACGACCAGTGCCATGAACATTTACGACTTGTCTAATCCCACTAATCCTGTACTTGTTAGAAGTCTTTCACAGGATGATCCAACTATCACTTATGTGCATGATATGTTTGTTAGAAATGATACAATATACGCTTCTGCCGGTTACCAAGGCTTACATGTTTATAAAAGAAACAGTAATAACAGTTTAACTAAATTAGGTTCATTAACAACTTATCCGGGGAGCGGTTACAACCATAGCAGTGCATTAACACCTAATGGTCAAACACTTGTATTTACCGATGAAGTACCGGCTAGTTTACCTGTTAAAGTTGCAAACGTAACTAATCCGTCCAACATCACCATTGATGCTACAACGAATCAATATTCTTTAACTACACCTCATAATCCATTTATGCTAACTAACCAATACGTTATTATGAGCAGCTATAAAGATGGTGTTCAGTTATTTGATATCTCTAATCCTGCTGCACCTTTTGTTGCTGGTTACTTTGACACCTATCCTCAAGGTGGCGCTAATACAGGGAATTACGGAAGTAGTGCTTATAATGGTAACTGGGGCGCTTATCCATTTTACCCAAGTAAAACTGTTTTTGCTTTAGACATGCGAAACGGCGCATTTTATTTAAAGTCAGATTTATTGAGCACCCCTACTAGTTTAAATCAACTTTCTCAATTAAAAAATCTTACATCTATATTTCCGAATCCAAGCAGTACACACGTTACAATTGAAAACAAAACTTCTCCATTCACTAAAGTAGAAATTTTTGATGCTTCGGGAAAACTAGTTCATCAAAGCTCTTTTATGCCAACAAATAAAAACGATTTCTATTTGGCTTTAAATAAGGGAATTTATTTTGTTAACGTTTTTAATCAACAAGAATTGGTTTCTAAACAAGAACTAATTATTCAGTAATTTATTATGTTTTCTAAAAGTAGTATTATTGGCGTTATTGGAAGTGGCGCAATGGGTTCAGGCATTGCTCAAGTGGCTGCAACGGCAAATCATTCTGTGAAAATTTTTGATAGTAATCCATTAGCGCTTTCAAAAGCAGAAAATCAATTAAAAGCCTCTTTGGCTAAATTGGTTGAGAAACAAAAAATAGATTCAGTTAAAGCCGATCAAACAGTTAACAATATTCAATTTAGTAATAATCTAAGCGATTTAAAAGATTGTGATCTGATTATTGAAGCGATAGTAGAAAACTTAGCTGTTAAAAAAGATGTTTTTTCTCAGCTCGGGAATATTTGCTCCGACAAATGCGTTTTTGCATCCAACACCTCATCACTTTCCATTGCCTCAATTGCTTCTGCATGCAAAGATGCCTCACGTGTGCTTGGCATACATTTTTTTAATCCTGCTACTTTAATGCCGTTGGTAGAAATTATTCCGGGTATTTCAAGCAACCAAGAAATTGTTTATCAATGCAAACTATTAGTTGACAGTTGGGGCAAACAAACTGTTATCGCTAAAGACACGCCCGGATTTATTGTAAACCGCGTAGCTCGCCCATTTTATAGTGAAGCATTAAGAATTTACGAAGAAGGCATTGCAGACATCCCAACAATTGACTGGGCCATGAAAGAAATTGGTGGCTTTAAAATGGGGCCTTTTGAGCTAATGGATTTAATTGGACATGATGTTAATTACATCGTTACTGAAACAGTTTGGACACAATTATATTTTGACCCTAAATTTAAACCGGCACTTAGTCAAAAAAGATTACTGGAAGGCGGCTTGCTGGGAAGAAAAAGCGGGAAAGGTTTTTATGATTATGCTGAAAATGCCAAAAATCCTGAGCCTACAAAAAATCTGGATTTAGGAAAATTAATCGTGTCAAGAATTTTAGTGATGTTAATTAATGAGGCAGCAGATACATTGTATTTAAAAGTTGCCAACGCAGCAGATATTGACTTGGCTATGACCAAAGGCGTTAACTACCCAAAAGGCCTACTTAAATGGGCCGACGAATATGGCATACCAAATGTTGTAAAAGAATTAAACGGCCTAAGAGAATTTTACGAAGAAGACAGGTACCGCATGAGTCCCATGCTGAAGCAGAAATTTCTGACCAAGACAACTTTTCATTAAAAGATAACACGGCGTTATTCTCACTAATTAAATTTTACCTCAATTTTATTTGAATTAACCCGGTTAATTCCACTTCTATAAAGTTCATTTTTAGTAAACTAAATATTATTTAAAATAAAATGAACGAAATTGACGTTGAAGTGTAAGAGATTAAAACAGGTTAACCAAAGCATGTACAGTCGTTCAAACAACTTTGCCATCTATACAGATGAGGAATTAATGCAATTTGTATGCGATGGCAAGGAGCAAGCTTTTGAAATGATTTATCTGCGCTACGGTAAAAATCTGTTGAACTACTACCATAAAATGTTAAACTATGACGTAGAAAAAGCAAAAGATGCATTACAGGATTTGTTTTTGAAAATTGCTGAGCATCCCGAAAAATTTGACAAAACGCAAAATTTTAAAACATGGCTTTATACGATTGCATCAAATGCCTGCAAAAATTATTACAGGCACATTTCGGTAGTTGTTAAAGCTCACGAAGAAATATCCTACTTAAATGAAACGAACGTATCATCAGGAGAAAAACATTTCAAAATAGATAAAAACAATTTTTTAAATGAGTTAAACGGCATTCTGGAAACGCTACCATTTGAGAAAAAGGAAGCTTTTTTATTAAGATATTTAGAAGATAAAAGCATCAATGAAATCTCACAAATACAAGGCATCGCTGAAGGTACTGTAAAATCAAGAATTCATTATACCTTAAAATTATTAGAAACACAATTAATAGCTTTTAAACCATAAACGATGGAAAATTCATCAATAGAAAACATAATTAAAGCATCGCTTCAAAACAAAGAATTTACACTGGATTTACCGCCGGTACAATTTATCGACAAGGCAAGTAAAGTAGTTGCTGGACGTAAAAAAACCTTAAACGCCAATAATGATATCTTTTATGTAATTGCCCAATTTTTGAACTTAAAAATTAAAATGTATCAGGTAATTGTATTGTTTGTTTGTGGAATTAGCATTTACCTTTATTTTGATAATGCAAAGAACAAAATTGCCAAGTCAAATACTATAAATATTCCTCAGGAAATTAACACGCCAATTAACAGTTATACCGTTATGGCTTGTGTAAAGGAAACTAAAATAATTTAATTTTAATGTTTATGAATCAATCAACTGAACAACCTACTGAGTTAAATTTAAGTTCTAAAGGACATTTTAAATATTTGCCTTTCTTTAATTCTAAACAACCCATATTAATTATAATATTAATTGGCGTAATTGCTTATATAAATACGCTAAATAATGAATATGCGCTAGATGATGGCATCTTAATTCATCAGAATGAATTTGTAATCAAAGGAGCTAAAGAAATTGGAAATATTTTTACTCACGACGTTTATCATTCTTTTTATAAACGGATGAATGCGACTGATCAGTTAACAGGAGGCAGATACAGGCCACTAGGCATAGCTACTTTTGCTTTGGAACAAGAGTTAATTGGCACTTATCGAACGGGTTATTATCAATCATGCATGGATTTGAATGGCAATGGAATCTTAGATAATGATAAAGTGACGTATTCTTCCTCCAACCAACAAACAGAAAAAAACTTTGAATTTAATGAGTTTATTGACAAAAATAATGATGGTGTTGCGCAAACTAATGAATGCTTTAATTGTTGGGACTTAAATAAAAATGGTAACAACGAAATCGAAGAAGATTTAAATAATGACGGGGTTTTTAATGAAGTAGATTGTCAAAACTACGGCGCTGGCTTTAGACATTTAAACAACTGCATTATATATATACTACTTTGTTTAGCAATATATGCTTTCTTAAAAAATTATATTTTTAATACTACACCCGATATTGCTTTTTTAGCTGTCATTCTATTTTTAATTCATCCCATTCATACAGAAGTTGTTGCAAATGTTAGAGGTAGAGATGATTTATTGAGTTTGTTGTTTTGTTGTTTGACACTCAATTATAGTTTAAAATATACTCATTCTAAATCTATTCTTGATGTTTTATTAGCAGGACTTTGTTTTTTATTAGCGCTCTTCTCAAAAGAATATGCAATTATGTTAATTACACTTATACCGATTACGCTTTATGTATTTGCCACTAATAAAAAAACATTGCCATTGTACGTATGCTTAGGTTTAGTATTTTTAATCTATGCGGGTATGCACACATTATCAGTTAACATCATTCCGGATAATGATGACACTGAGGTGCTGAATAATCCCTTTGTTTATGCGAACGGCGAACAAAAATGGACAACAAAAATTTACCTTTTACTCATTTATCTTAAACAATCCGTATTTCCTTATCCTTTAATTAGTGATTATTCATTCGATTCAATTTCACTAAGAAACATTGCCAGTTGGGACTTTTGGTTATCATTAATTATAAATCTAATATTGTTGGTAGTAGCCATCCGAAAAACCATTAAAAAAGAAATAATAGGTTATGGCCTATTAGTTTATTTCCTTTTTATATTACCAATTAGCAACTTAATTTTCCCGACACATATTTTACTTTTAGAAGCAAATGTTTTTCATGCTTCATTGGGAATTTGCATTTTACTTTCTTATCTATTTTTTCAAGTACTAGCCTATTTTAAATTGGGTGAAAGTAAAAGCAGAATTATAATTATTTCAACACTTTTTATTTTAAGTTGTATTTGTTTACCAATTATTATCAACCGAAATACAGACTGGAAAAATGATGTTACTTTATTTTTAAAGGATGTGGAAAAGCAACCCCGTTCAGTATTAATACTTGGCAATGCAGGCGCACGATGGATTGATTTAGCAGACACTAAAGAAATTACAGGCAAGGCCTTACCGGGTCAGGAAAACAAAGCCTATAACGATTATAATGGAACGCTAAAAATAACCGATGAAGATTTAAAATTTTTTCATGCCGAAACTAAAAGGCAAGCAGCATTAAAAAAGGGTATTAATTATTTGGATACAGCTGTTAAATTACATCCGAGGTACGTGAACGGCTATTTAAATTTAGGTTTGGCACATTTTAAATTAAAGGATGACCAAGCCTGTATTAAAAACTGGAAAATGGCGGAACACCTGTACCCTGATAACCCCTATTTAGCATCTTATTACCAGGTTTATTGTCAAATATTAATTGATAAAACGAAGGCTAAACTGCAAGAGAAAAAATACAAAGAAGCAGAACAGTATTTAAAATACGCTTTGTTTATTAACCCAACTAATGAAAATGCATTGTCAATAAAAAATAAATGGAGTATGCTTATTAATTAAGTGGAAAGAAAAAGAAACCTTTAGTTAAACCAACTTATTTCTTTTTCTTCGTTAAATCTTTAAACACATCTTCCATCTTTTGTTCCAATTTGTTTAATGAAAGTACCGTAAGGTTATTTTTTACGGCAAATTCGAAAATTACTTTTCTGATGTCTTCCGTGCTATCTGACATGAGTTGCCAACTGTTTTGATCGACCTTAACAACCTCCTTCACGCCAGGCAACTGCTTTAATTTTGTTTTGTCTACCTCCGCATCAAACTCTACTGCAATGGTTTGCATCACACTTGCCTTTTGAAGTTTTTGTGTTTGATCATCCGCTACAATTTGTCCCTGATTAATAATAATAACCCGGTCACAAATCGCTTCCACCTCCTGCATAATGTGCGTGCTTAACATCACCGTTTTTTCCTTTCCTAAATTTTTAATTAAGGACCGTATTTCTTCCAATTGATTTGGATCCAACCCGGTTGTCGGCTCATCCATAATTAACACTTTAGGGTTATGAATCATCGCTTGTGCCAATCCAACACGTTGACGGTAGCCTTTACTTAAAGCACCTATTTTTTTTGTTTGTTCAGCTTGCAAACCTGTTAATTCAATCATCTCCTTTACACGTTTATCAACCTGTTTTAATTGATAGATGCCGCCTACAAAACTTAAAAATTCTTTAACATACATATCCAAATAAAGTGGATTATGCTCCGGTAAATACCCAATGTTGTTTCTAACATTTAAAGTGTCTTCTGATACATCAAATCCACATACAGAAGCTGTACCGCTTGTTTGCGGAATATAACAGGTTAATATTTTCATCATGGTACTTTTACCCGCACCATTAGGACCTAAAAATCCAACAATCCCCTTTTCAGAAATTTCAAAAGACACCTCGTTAAGTGCCTGCTGTTTGTCGTATACTTTTGTGATATTTTTAACTAAAATAGACATGTTTGCGGTTGATTTTTAGTTTCAATAATTGCTTTTCATTCCGTGAACAATTAAAATTACTGAATCAGGTTATTCGTTTAAAACTCCACCTGAAATGTTTTTAACTGATTATCTCTTAAAACTTCTATGCTGGTTCTATCCCCTTTTTTATACTCAGATAAAACCTTCATGTACCCCATCACGTCTTTAACCTCTTTGCCCCCCAATTTTTTTACAACGTCGCCTTTTAACAAGCCGGCTTTAAAAGCAGGTTTTCCATCTGTCACACCATCAATCCGCATCCCCTCTCCTTCAAAAGTGTAATCCGGCATTACACCCAAAGTTACCTTAAAATTACTTTTTCCGGTATCAGGTGTTCTGGTTTTTAAAAAATCAAATTTACCTGTTGTTAAACTGGCATTTACCAGCTCTGTGATAAATTCCAACACTTTTACTTCGCCCTTATAGTTAATCTTCTGTTCATCGTCGCTTGGTTTATGATAATCAATGTGCTGTCCGGTAAAAAAATGAATAACCGGTAAATCTTTTAAATAAAAAGAAGTTTGATCGCTTGGTCCTATTCCGCTACTGTCTTTAATTAATTTTAGTTCTGTTTTAATGCCATCCAATATTAAATTCCATTTAGTGGAGGTACCAATACCATAGACCAATAATTTTTTGGTTGAATCATTTAATCGACCAATCATATCCAAATTAATCATGTAATTTACTGTTTTCAAATCTAAGTCGCCTTGGTCGCAAAACCTTTTAGAACCCAGTAAACCTAACTCTTCGCCACTAAAACAAATAAATAAAAAATTATAGTTTTCCTTTAGTTTATTATTCGCAAAGTAATTAGCCAACTCCATCACTCCAGCAGTACCGCTGGCATTATCATCCGCTCCATTGTGTATTTTCCCTTCCGGATTGGCGTCTAAACTGTTGTGATCATGACCTAAACCTAAATGATCGTAATGAGCACCGATAACAATAGTATAAGGTGCGCCGTTATTTAAAAAACCGGCAACATTATAAGCAGTTTGAGGCTTAATATCCTTTGTTGAGGTATCATGCGGATTAGGATTTTTCTTAAATGTAAAAGGAATTAAAAAATCTTTTTTAAGAGGAACAAGCTTTAGTTTCTTATAGTATTTTGCAATGTAATTAGCTGCTATTATCTCTTCTTTGGAGGCCGTTCCCCTGCCCTTCAGATCATCAGATGCTAAAAATTTAATGTGGCTTTTTAAGTTGCGCTCACTAATTTGTGCCCATGGTGTTAAATAACACCCCATAAAAATAAAAAGAAGTGTCTGCTTTAGTAGTTGTATTTTTCGTTCCATAATTTATTTAAATAAGTTCGTTGCTCTTGCTCTCTGGCATTATTGCCCGGATTGTACAGTAATGTATTTGCAATTGGATCCGGTAAAAACTCCTGATAAACAAAATTGTTTTCAAAACTATGCGCATATTGATAATTAGAACCATAGTTTAATTCCTTCATTAATTTAGTTGGCGCATTTCTTAAATGAAGTGGAACAGGTAGGTCGCCGGTTTTATCCACCAACTCATAAGCCTCACCTATTGCCATGTAAGCCGCGTTACTTTTAGCCGAACAAGCAAGGTAAGTAGCACACTGACTTAAAATGATTCTTGACTCCGGCATACCAATTACATTGACGGCATTAAAGCAGTTATTCGCTAATAAAAGCGCATTAGGATTGGCATTTCCAATGTCTTCGCTTGCCAGAATTATCAAACGTCTGGCAATAAATAAAGGATCTTCTCCACCCTTTAACATACGGGCCAAATAATATACAGCTGCATTTGGATCACTGCCTCTTATGGATTTTATAAATGCAGAAATAATATCATAATGCTGTTCACCATTTTTATCATAAACAGCTAAATTTTTTTGAATAGTAGCCAACACCAATTCGTTTGTGATAATGATTTCAGATGTACCGGTTGTATTTACCACTATTTCTAAAGCATTTAATAATTTTCTTGCATCGCCTCCACTTACTCGAATGAGTGCTTCATGCTCTAACAATTGAATTTGCTTAGTTTTCAAAACCACATCGTTGGTAATGGCAAAAGTTAAGAGTGTCTTGAGATCTACTTCACTAAAATTTTCTAAAACATAAACTTGACAGCGAGAAAGCAATGCCGGAATAACTTCAAAAGACGGGTTTTCAGTAGTGGCACCAATTAAGGTTATGCTTCCTTTTTCTACAGCTCCAAGAAGGGAATCTTGCTGTGATTTACTAAATCTGTGAATCTCATCTATAAACAAAATTGGTTTCTCATGAGAAAAGATGGTCTTTTCACCAGCCTTTTCAATCACTTCTCTTACATCTTTTACACCACTATTGATGGCACTCAAACTGTAAAAAGGTCGTTTTAATTGTTTGGCAATTATTAAAGACAGGCTCGTTTTCCCAACTCCAGGAGGCCCCCACAAAATCATGGAAGGTAATAAATTACTTTCGATGGCATTACGTAAAACCTTCCCTTCTGCAATTAAATGCTTTTGCCCGAAATACGTTTCGAGGCTAACTGGTCTTAAACGCTCTGCAAGAGGCTCCATTCCATTAATTTTTTTTAACTTCGTTAGGCGAAGATATTTTGTTAAATTTACGATATTAAAATTACCCATTATGCAATTAAATTTCAAAAAAATAAAATTCGTATTCCTTACTGCGTTTTGCACTATTGTGTTAATGTCCTTTGCTAAAAATTTAGGTAAAGACAAGGACCCCCTGCATAAAAGAACATTTAATATAACTCTGAGAGAAATCAAGGAAGGAGGTTCAAATAAGAAAGGCATTCCAAGTGAAATAACATTTAAAAATGGCACTCTTTATTGTGATTTTTTGTATGAAAAATTTGAAAAAAAATTTCTTAAATACAGAATTAATAAAGATTCGATATATACAGACTCAACGGATACTGAAGTGAGATATTTAGAAGTAGAGGCAACTGTTACGGATGAAACTAATGAAACAATAACAATTGCGTTTAACACAGTTGAATGGGATATAGAAGGCACCATCAAAGTAACCAAGAACGACAAACCTAAAAAAGCATTTGATTTCGTAGGACGGGAAAAAGGCGGTAAACCACCAAAAGAAAAAAAGAAAAAACCTGCCACTGATGCAATTGAAGAAAAAAAGGAATAATGAATAAATCTCAAACCATTAAACAAGCTGTAATTTTAATTACAGCTGTTTTTTTTATTAATGCCTGTGGGCAAACTAAGCAAAGTACCATGAATGAACCAGACAAAAATAAAAATACAGCACCTTTAAGTTCAACCAACACTCTAGACACAGCAACATTTGGCGCAGGTTGCTTTTGGTGTGTAGAAGCTGTTTTTCAACGTTTAAACGGTGTTATTAGTGTTAAGAGTGGATATGCCGGAGGAAGTGTTAAAAATCCAACCTATCGTGAGGTTTGCAGCGGATTAACCGGGCACGCAGAGGTTTGTCAGATTGTTTATGATAACAGCAAAGTGAGTTTTGATGAACTATTGGAAGTATTCTGGAAAACACACGATCCCACAACACTTAATGCGCAAGGGAATGATCATGGCACACAGTATCGCTCTGCTGTATTTTACCATAACAATTCACAAAAAGAACTTGCACTTAAATACAAAGATGAAATTAATAAAAGTGGGGCTTATCCCAACCCAATAGTGACGGAAATAACAGAACTTGGTGTTTTTTATCCTGCAGAAGATTATCATCAAAACTATTTTAACCTAAACGGTCAAGAAGGCTATTGCCGTTTTGTTATTCAACCTAAAGTAGAAAAATTTGAGAAAATTTTTAAGAATAAGGTTAAAAAATAAATCACTTTTCAATTACAGCAAATACATGGCTCCTTAAAAAGGACCAGTTGAACCAGTTATAAAATTTACCAACCCTTCTGCCAATAGGAGGTGCTAAGGTGATTTTTTGAAAAGTAATTTTTTTTGCAGTAGGAAAAAGCAATCTAATCTCTTCCATGGTAACCTTTTTCACTTGCTTGTTTTTAGGATTATTATAAATAAAATCATACCAAAAAATCACTCCATTCTTTTCAAGTATAGACCACATTTTCTCTGCTAAATGTTTTCTATCCTCTTCATTTAAAATTGATGTGAAAACAGTAGATTGATAAATACAATTAAACTTTAAGTTGTAATCTATGGTAATTGCATTTCCGGAAAATATATTCTGTTGAAGGACTTTACTTTGCAAAGCTACTAAACGTTCCTGCAATAATTCATTGGCGAATGTGTTTTCCTTTTTAAAACCGGCCTCCAAAAAAGTAGCCACATTATTACCTTGCCCGGCACCAATTTCAAGTATTTTAGCTTCAGAAATTTTAGAAATGAATTTTTGACATTGCTTAATAAAGTAATCTTTTACTTCTTTTCCTGCATATTTCGAATAAACGGAATTGTATAAGTCTCCAACAGAACGTTCGGCATAATTTTTTACGATGTCGCTTTCGGTTCCCACTACAACTGGTTTAAGGTTTTTAATAATTTTTCTGCTATTAGCGTCCTGTTAAAATTCAGATTCACGTAACTTCTTCCATTGACACCTAATTGTTTGGCTGCATTTGTGTTATTAATAACAAATTCAATGCACTTTGTTAGTTCATTTACATTTTCCGGTTCAAAATATAATCCACATTTACCTTCCTCAATAAATAATGATTTGGCTTCGCCGTCAACTCCCAGTATAATTGGAACCTCCATAGCCAAATTCTCAAATATTTTAGAGGGAATAGCGCCCTTAAATAACTCTAATTTTTTAAGCGGAATAATTGCTGCGTCTGCATCCTTTAGAATGCTTGGCATTTCTGTCTTAGAAACTGTATCTAAAAAAAGAACATTATCCAATTTCAATTCGTTTTTTAATTCATGTAATCTTTGTTTCTCAGGCCCGCTGCCCAGTAGCACAAATTTAACGTTGGTATACAACCTGAAATTTTCTGCTACCCTTAAAATAATTTCTAAGCCTTGTGCAATACCAATAATCCCTGCATATAAAAAAATAATATCCGTTTGTTTGAAATTACTTTTAGCACGCCAAGCTCCCTTTGCAATTGTACCGGGATTATAATAATCCAAATCCACACCGTTAGGTAACCAATACGTTTTAACTTTCGGAAATCTTTCGTTAATATTATTACAAATGCCTTGGGTTTGGCAGGTAACTAAAATAGATTTTTTATAAAGCTTAGCTTCTAAATTGTATGCTACTTTTAATAAATGTTTATTTGTTACTACTCCTAATTTTTCAGCGCTTTCAGGCCATAAATCACTAACATTAAAAATCAACCTCGCCTTTTTTTTACGAGCTAAATACATGGCACTATAACCTAGAAACAATGGTGGCGATTCGCACATTAAAAAATCGTAATTCGATTCAAGTTTAGAAGACGTTCTGATACTACTCAAAACAAACGAAAAATAATTTTTTAACCGATTTATTATAGACTTACTTTTCGATACAAAGATTGCGCTTCGGTGAATTTTCAAACCCTGTAATTCCTCGTAACAATACGATTTTGTTTTGTAAGCTTCATAAATTTCCATCTGCGGGTAATTGGGCATCGCGGTAAGAACTGTAACTTCAACATTTTGCTTTACCAAACGAACGGCCAATTCAAACAATCTGTTTTGCGGAGCACCTACCTCAGGAGGAAAATATTGTGTTAAAATAAGTAACTTCAATTTACTGTCTTATTTAAATTATTTTAAGGCCTCATACAAAGCTCTATGAATTTTACCTCTAATTCCAGATTTAGATAGTTTGTTTGGTTCCACATCCGGGTAAACACGATTACTAAGAAACACGTACACCAATTTATTCTTAGGATCAGCCCAAGCAAATGTTCCTGTAAAACCACTATGACCAAAGCTTTCCAAACTTGCAAGTGAAGTCACGGGACTATCTTTCTTTTCGTCTGGCTCCGGTTTTTCAAAACATAATCCACGTCGGTTATTCGGACAAAAATGGCACTTTGTGTAATCAGCAACAATGTTACTGTCTATCAGTTGTTCACCTTTATAATCCCCTTTATCCAAATAAAACTGCATTAATTTTGCAACATCATAGGCATTGCCAAACAAACCTGCATGGCCCGCTACACCACCTAATAATGCAGCACCGGGGTCATGTACAAACCCTTGTACAATTTGTTTCCGAAAAATGATATCGTTTTCGGTTGGTGCAATTTGTTGAACAGAAAAATAAGTTAACGGTTGATAATTCAGACTCAAACCTAATTTTCTGTATATGTCCCCAACAAATTCATTTTGTTTTTTTTCGGAAAGCTTTTCGATTATTTGTTGTAAAAAATAATAGCCTAAATCACTGTAAACATATTTACCTTTTGTTTCCAATTTTGAATTAATGATGCGTTTGTAGATAGAATCAATAAACGATTTTTTTGAATACAACGCTTTAGCTACACGAATGGAATAATCTTTAGTTGGTTTAGTGCTGAAGTATCCCGGCTTAAACTCGTGCTTTTTATTCATGGTTTTTAAATAAAAAGGAATCCATGCTTGCAGACCTGCCTGATGCGTTAACACATCTTCAATTAACAAACTATCCTTATTAGTACCAACTAAATTTGGCAAATAAAACCCCAACGTCTTTTTATAATCAAATTTTTTCTCAGCTTGTAATTTCATCAAAGCCAAAGCACTTGATGTGATTTTGGTTAAGCTTGCTAAATCATAAATGGTAGAATTATTTACCTCCAAAGCTTCGGGGTCATAAGTATATTTTCCAAAACTCTTTTGATAAATTAACTCTCCATCTTTTAATACAGCTATTTGACAACCCGGATAAGCTTTTTCTTCGATTCCAAGACGAGCAATACTATCAACGACCCTAAATCTTAGCTCGTCTAATTCTTTTTTTTTTTGAGATTTAATTTTTCGAATAGGCTCAGAGTCCTTACCTGAATTATATGGATAAGGTTTAGTAGTGATTGGTAATTTCGCGTTAGCACCTATTTCACCAGTAATTAAATTAGCTGCAGCTCTTTGCATACTTGGCATATATTCGTAACCCCAAATCAGCGTATTACAATTTGTAAAACCAATATCTTGGTTTAATAGGTAAGGATTGGCATAAGCAACAACAATGGTAGGTTTAATCAAACCAATGCTATCCATCAATTTTAAAGTTTGTAAACCAACGCCGTAATTATTATCGGCTTTTAAGGTGGTTTTATTCAGCTGAATTATTACGGTTTCGTAATTTACCACCTTTGCAAATAAATCACTAATTTCCTTTGCATTTGCTGTATGCTTAATCCCTATATGATCAACATTGATTTGTTTCTTTAATGTTTTGTAAAACGTATTTTCTTCTTCAATGCCAAATGAAACTTCCAGGTAGTTTGTATTTACAGGAGCTGTAAATGGAATTTTAGCATTTTCATTTTTAAGTAAGGTAATAGCAGCATTAGCAAGTTTGTCATTTAAGGCATCACTTTGCGGCGTGTTGAGTTCTTTAAACAAATTACGGGTAACAACTTCTTGCTTTTGATAAAGACCACACCAGTATTTTAACTTTAGTATTTTTTTGCATTTTTCATCAACTTCTGATTGAGATATTTTTCCTTCTGCAATGGCCTTTTTAATTTCAACCATAGCCTTCGGAACATCGCCACTAAACAATAAAATATCATTTCCTGCAATGAGAGCTTTAACGTCAGCAATACCAGGTTCATAGTACTTTGCAACACCTTGCATGTTTAAAGCATCTGTAAATATTACGCCTTTAAAATTCAATTTGGTTTTTAATAAATCATTCACAATTTTTGGTGATAAAGTAGAAGGCAAATTAGTCGTTGTATCTAAAGCCGGAATATTCAAATGCGCCACCATCATACTACCCAAGCCTCGTTCTATCAAATATTTAAACGGGTATAGTTCTAAACTGTCGATTCGTTCTAATGAATGGTTAATTTGAGGTAAAGTTTTATGAGAATCGCTATCGGTATCACCATGACCCGGAAAATGTTTTCCGGTTGCCAAAACTTTTTGCGATTGCATACCAGCCATGTACATGTATGCTTTTTGAGCCACTTTCCATTTATTTTCGCCAAAACTACGCATGCCAATTACCGGATTATTGGGATTGTTGTTAACATCGGCATCCGGCGCAAAGTTGATATGAAGGCCTATTCGTTTACATTCTTTCGCAATCTGAACACCCATTTCATAAATTAAACTATCATTTTGAATCGCTCCCAGGGTCATTTGCTTAGGATACCTGGCGGTACTGTCTAGTCGCATTGAAAGCCCCCACTCCCCATCAATGCTATAAAGTAAAGGTGTTTTAGCAATAGATTGATAATAATTCGCCAGTTTACCTTGTCGCACCGGACCACCTTGCATCCAAATTAAGCCGCCAATTTTTTGATTTACGATAAGGTCTTTAATTTCTTTAACATGTTTTAAGTCTTTATTACTGTATGCAGCCACCATAAAAAGTTGCGCAATTCGCTCTTCCCGACTTAGAGAACTAAACACAGAATCAACCCATTTACTTTCCTTCAAAAATTCAGGGTCAACCTGCGCTTTATACTTAAATCCTAACCCTACAACTAAACTTAAAACAACTATTAAAATGTGTTTCATTTTTTAAAAATAGCGCATATTAGAGCACAAAATACCCTATTAAAAGGATGTTTTGAACAACCTTGTTTTGATTTTAATATCCTTAAAATGCTTATCTTTGTAATTATATTTTATTATGAGTTTTGAGTTATTAGAAGATGAAGTCATTGAGGTGATTTTAAAAGAGGAAGCCACCAAAGCGCTAATATTATACAACGATGATTACAATACCTTTGAGCACGTAATTAATTGTTTAATTAAGTATTGTGAACATACCGAATTACAGGCCGAACAGTGTGCATATTTGGTGCATTATACCGGTAAATGTGTTGTAAAAAATGGTAGCTTCAAAAAATTAAAGCCTATTCATGAGGCATTGTTAGAAAACGGTTTAACGGCTAAAATAGAGGATTAAATCTTGAAGAACGAATAAATCCAATTATACTTTTTAAACATGAAATTATTTAAATTATCCGTTTTAGGTTTACTATTAACATGCTATAGTTCCTGCCATAAAAACGCAGTTACCGGCAAACGTTCGTTAAGCCTGGTTCCAGAAACCGAATTAATGACCATGAGTTACTCTCAATACGACCAGTTTTTAAAGAAACATCCTCCATTGCCTCAAAGTGATGAACGCGTTGTAATGGTAAAACGAATTGGGGAGCGAATTCAAAAATCAGTTGAGAAGTATTATGCTCAAAAAGGTGCTTTAAAAGATTTAAATGGCTTTGCCTGGGAATTTAATGTAGTAGATGAGAATACTGTTAACGCTTGGTGCATGCCCGGCGGAAAAGTGGTTGTATACACAGGAATTTTGCCTATTACACAGGATGAGAATAGTTTAGCCGTTGTGATGGGGCATGAAATTGCACATGCTGTAGCTCGTCATGGTAATCAACGTATGAGTCAAGGTTTATTAATTAATTTTGGGGGTCAGGCTTTATCAATAGCTTTATCACAAAAACCTGCTTTAACACAGCAACTATTTGCTCAGGCCTACGGTGTTTCAACAGGTTTAGGTGCATTAAAATACAGTAGAGGACACGAAACAGAGGCCGATAAAATGGGTTTAATTTTTGCTGCCATGGGTGGTTATGATCCGGAGGCCGCAGTTGGATTTTGGCAACGAATGAGTGAAGGTGGCGGACAAAAACCACCTGAATTACTGAGCACACACCCAAGCGATGAAACGCGCATCAGAGATTTAAAAGCCTTTATGCCTGAGGCTAAAAAATATTATAAGCCCCAATAAATTAAACGATTGTTCGTAAAACGTGTGAAAGCAGAATGAGTATCTTGGAAATAAAAAATGTATCAAAAAAGTATGGTAATCATGTTGCCTTAAACAATGTATCCATTAACATTGCCGAAAAATCTGTCTTTGGATTATTGGGTCCTAATGGCGCGGGAAAAACCTCGCTTATACGCATCATCAATCAAATTACAGGGCCTGATAGTGGTGAGGTGCTTTTCAGAGGAGAAAAACTTCAGTACAAACACATTTCTAAAATAGGCTATTTACCGGAAGAAAGAGGTCTGTATAAAAAAATGCCTGTTGGTGAACAAGCCATGTATCTTGCTCAACTCAAAGGCTTAAGCAAAGCAGAAGCCAAAAAACGCTTAAACTTTTGGTTCGAGAAATTCGACATGCAATCATGGTGGAAAAAGAAGGTGGATGAGTTAAGCAAAGGCATGCAACAAAAGGTTCAGTTTATTGTAACGATTTTACATGAACCGGAATTAATAATTTTAGATGAACCGTTTAGCGGATTTGACCCCGTAAATGCGCAACTTATTAAAAATGAAATTTTGGAACTGAGAAAAAACGGTGCTACAATCGTTTTTTCAACCCACAATATGGGAAGTGTTGAAGAGCTTTGCGATAGTATTGCATTAATTAATAAATCAGAAAAAATACTAGACGGTACCGTAAAAGAGATAAGAAAATTACACCGCACAAATACATACAAAGTTGCATTTAAAGGAAATGTAATGGGATTTACCAATGCTTTGTGGACCGGAGGCGAAGTACTAGAGAAAATTACGGAAGACGACATTAACTACTTTACGATAAAAATTAATAAGGCAATCAATTCGAGCCAAATGCTCCAAGCTGTTTTACCCCATTGTGAATTAGTATCATTTCAGGAAGTTGTTCCAAGTATGAACGATATTTTCATTATGAAAGTGAGCAATAACAATCCACAGGAACTCGGCACGAAAAGTAATTTCACTGAATAATAAAAGATGAGTAAAATAGGTTTAATCATAAAACGAGAAATTAAAAGTAAGTTAACAAATAAAACTTTTTTAATAATGACCTTTTTAGCACCATTGCTAATTACAGGTTTTTTGGGTTTTATCATTAAAATGAGCATGGATGATAAAACACAACAAAAAGTATTGGTTGTAGATGACACCAAACACACAACCCAATTACTGCAAGGCAATGACTATATTACTTTTTACAACACGGATTTAAAATTAGATGATGCCATCGATAAACTGATTAAAGAAGACTACACCTGTGTGTTAAACATCTTTGAAAACACAGTTGGAGGTGGTGCAGGAGCCGTAAAGTTGTTCTACAAAAAATCACCGGGGCTTTTCTTCCAGGAAAACATTAAAAATCAGCTGGAAAAAATCTTTCAAGAAGAAAAACTAAAGGCTAACAATATAGACCCAAATGTGATCAATAGTTCGAAAGAAAAGATAAAACTCATTACTCAAAAAGTTGATGAGAATGGTTTCAAAAAAGATGATTCAAACTTAGGATTTTTAGGCTTCTTAGTTGGCGCTTTAATGTTCATTTTTATCATGATGTATGGCATGATGGTATTTAGAAGTGTAATGGAAGAAAAAACCAATCGTATCATTGAAGTAATTGTATCAAGTGTTAAGCCATTTGAATTAATGATTGGTAAAATAATTGGAGTGGCCTTACTCGGCATTATTCAATTTTTAATTATGGGCGTTATTTCTTTAATTCTAACTACTTTACTTTCAACCATTTTCTTAAAAGATATCAATAAAGAGTTCGCTAAATTTAACTCGCAACAAGAATTAGTAAAGAAAATGGGAACTAACGTTGATTTTACTAAACTGGATAATTACCAAGATAAAATAGAGGTGTTTGATCTTCTTAAAAAAATGGATGCTTTGCCCGTGCAACTAATTGTGATTTGCTTTATCCTTTATTTTATTGGAGGCTACCTATTCTACAGTTCATTAATGGCGGCAATAGGCAGTGCCGTTGATTCAGAAGCAGACTCGCAACAATTTTTAACGCCAGTCATGATTCCGCTGATGGCCGGCTATTTTATTGCCATTAAAAGTATGACTAATCCAGACTCTTCGGTAGCCTACTGGGCTTCTTTTGTACCCTTCACCTCTCCAATAGTAATGATGAGCCGCTTAAACGCTAACACGCCGATCTGGGAACTATTACTTTCGCTTGGCTTATTATATGCTTCATTTATTCTAACAACTTATTTAGCAGCAAAAATTTACCGAACCGGTATTTTAATGTATGGCAAAAAAGTAAGCTGGAAAGAAATTGGCAAATGGTTATTTTATAAATAAATGAGTGGCTGGCAATCGCTTTATACACGCTTCAAGCAATATTTACAATTAGAGCGATCCTTTTCAAAAAACAGTATTGACGCTTATTTAACGGACCTCACAAAACTTCAGCAATATTCAGAACTATATTTAAATAAGCAATCTGCGCAACAATTTACCTATTTACAATTACAAAATTTCGTTGAATGGATTGCCGAAATTGGCTTTAGTTCAACCACACAGGCTAGAATAATAAGCGGTATTAAAACATTCTATAAATTTCTTGTTCTTGAAAATGATCTTAAGGATTCGCCTGCAGAATTATTAGAAACACCAAAACTAAAACGAAAACTTCCTGTATTCCTGACAGTGGAAGAAATCGATGCGATGTTAGCTCAAATTGACAGAAGCCAACCTGAAGGTGAACGTAATTTGAGTATGCTTGAAACGCTTTATAGTTGCGGTCTTCGGGTTACAGAGTTAGTTACACTTAAATTATCAGATTTAAACTTAAAAGAGGAATACCTCAAAGTTACCGGAAAAGGCAACAAACAACGCCTTGTTCCAATTGGAAAAAGAGCAATTAATTTAATTGAAAACTACATTCAGCAACACCGATCAAAATTAAGTATTCAAAAACAACACCTCGACTTTCTATACCTTAATAGGCGTGGAAAACCATTAAGCCGGGTGATGATTTTTTACATTATAAAAGATTTGGCAACAAAGGCTGGTATCAAAAAAGTACTTAGCCCTCACACTTTTCGTCATTCTTTTGCAACTCATTTAGTGGAAGGTGGTGCAGATTTGAGAGCCGTTCAGGAGATGTTGGGTCACGAAAGTATCACCACAACTGAAATTTATACACACTTGGATACTCAATTTTTAAGAGAAAACATTTTAAGTTATCACCCACGCAACAAATTTTGAGTAAATTTGTTATAATTAACTAATGAAAACATTTAATGTACCTGAATTTTACAGAAGTCCAATCATAACAAAAGTAAAACAATTCAGAAAGATTCAGGATCCACGAAAAAAGAGTAATTTACCTTCCGTAATTAATTATGGTTCAATAAAGTATTACATAGCCCGTCATTTTGGTTTTTGCTATGGGGTTGAAAATGCAATTGAAATTGCTTTTAAAGCACTTAATGAAAATCCCGGGAAGAA
>B570J29032_109959477_pt1 | contig 27058 bp, 42 predicted proteins | sample LakMenEpi16Nov12_FD_29032 | JGI IMG/M metagenome (IMG submission 29032) | reverse complement strand
GGTACAAATATTAAAATTACAAAGAAGTTCAAATTCAACATAAACGCAGGTGGTGCTTGGGATTTAAAAACAAGTGCTTTAAATTATACGGTAACGTGTGGAGCAAGAATGTTAGTAGGACAATAATAACAATAATGTTATTTGTGATTCCGTTTATGGGGTTTACTCAAACCTTTACATATTCGGGATACATTTATAATGCGGATGGAACAGGCGCGGTTAATGTACCTGTTAAGTTGTATAAAAGAACAACACCGGTAATGAATGGATTTACCAATCAACAAAACTTTAATGGGCACTCATATTATAGATCAACAGGGTCAATGACTTGGACGGACGCAAGACAAGCCTGTATTAATATGGGGGGACATTTAGTTACCTCAACATCATTAGCCGAAAACAATTTCCTATTCAGCCTTTGGCCAAATGGGTGGATCGGATTAACCGATGAGGTCAATGAAGGTGTGTGGAGATGGGTTACGGGTGAACCTTATTCTTGGTCGTATTGGAATAGTGGAGAACCAAACAATGCCGGTAACGAGGACTACATTCAATTCGTCGGAGGAGGTAGATGGAATGATTTACCTAACACATCATTACCATATGTTTTGGAGTTTGAATATATTGTGACTTTTACCCCTTGGGTGTTACATCAAACGGTTTACACTAACTCATCGGGGTACTATAACTTTTCACAACCGACAAGTCCTGCGGTTGAGTGGTACATACAATATGATGCTCCAACACCGGTAACTACACTACAAACTACGGATATGGTAGAAGTTTCTAAATTAATATTAGGTGTTACACCAATTAAAAGTATTCATTACCACAGATATGATGTGAACTATGATGGGAGAATAAACGTTGCCGATCAAAATTATATTAATCTTAGACGATATGGTTTATTAGGGGGTTGGATTAATATGAGTCCATCCAGATTATATACAACCGCACAATACACAACATTAACGACAAATACATCAGATCTAAGATCAACAATACCTGGTGTGTCATCAATAACAATAAACTCACCTGTAAGTGGGGGATCACAAAACTATTATCTGATCGCTCCTGGGTATAAAACAACCGTATCATATTAAAATGAAAAATTTATTACTAACATTATTATTAACATTACCATTATTTGTTTTCAGTCAGAAAGCGTTAAGAGATTCCGTCTACATTAAAACAGATATGTTTGAGATTGTTTATTCTGAAAAATTACAACAACCAAAGTTCATTCGTTATACGGTACAATGTCCCAATGGATCCGCACCAAGAAAAGGTATGGATTTCTATACTTGTGATTCGATACTGACATCTGACGATAAGGATTATGCGAACAACCCATATGATAAAGGGCACTTAGCGCCCGCGGCAGATTTCAATTGTACTAAAGAATTACTATTCAAAACATTCACATACTTAAATTGTTCACTACAACAAGAGAACTTAAATAGAACTACTTGGAGATTGTTAGAGGTTAGAGAAAGAGAATTGGCGAAGACAAATAAAAGTGTGATCGTTGAAATTCGTTGTGTTTATTCAACCAAATCAATTGTGTTACCAACAGGAGCTACGGTACCTGACGGATATTATAAGACAATTAAATACGGAAACAAAATCGAGAAATACTATTTCAAAAACGAGAAACCATCAACAACCGACTTTACTAAATACCAAATTAAATTATGAAAAATATAATCTTACTACTTGGTATGTTACTACTTGGTAACATCGCTAAAGCTCAACAATGTGTATTTGTTGATTCTGTATACTCGACTGCGAAATTAAGAGAACTTGGTAATAGAGATATTCGTTTTGGGGTTAAACAAATTGTTGAGGATGAGTTATCTGAAAAATATTGTTTATCAGAACAAGGGGATAAAATAGATGTTGAAATTTACTATTTTGGTTTACCTAAGACAACCATAAGAGTTGTTGGTGTTGAAAAAACAAATACAATAACTCAAGTTGGAATTAAACTTCATTATAAAGGTAATTGTTACCAAGGGATGGGTGAGTCAGACACAGAGATTAGAGCAATTATTATTGAAGTTCAAGAGGGATCGATACCTTTTGAGAAGATGACATTGTCTTCAGCATTGAAGAAAGCAATACACGACGCAGCAATTAAATTACCGTGAGAATATGGACACTCTTACTGGTTATGTTCACTTTCACACCAATATTTGGGCAAATAAAAATAACGGATGTTGGTGATGGATGGAAAGGGAAAGTCGAACAAGCGTTAGATACAATACAAAAATACGATAAAGAAAAGTACTACCTTATTATGGAAACGTGTAAGGTAGTTGCTTTTTGGAATGGGGGATTCTCAACCACAGAATCAGATAGTGTTATCACAATACCATCCAAAGAAATGAATAATGGTAATATCTATAACATTTCGGCAATCCTCGTTCACGAATCATTACATTTATACCTCCTAAAAACTAACCTTAATTTGAACCCAAATGTGGAGGAAGTCATTGCGTACCAACACGAATTGGAGTTTTTAAAAAAAATACCTTACGTTGATAAATGGTTGATTGAAAACGCCAAAAACAAAATACAATTTTATACAAAACCATAGTTGATTTGGTGGTGTTAATGTGGTATCATTAATAACAAACTATAGAAGATGGAAAAACCCGACAACGTAGCAGATAATCCTGGACTATTACCATATGGTAGTAATGTTGGGGCGCCATCTATTAAACTGACCGACATCCAAAGTTGGAAAGAACCCAGAATAATGGATCTTAATAAACAATTTATTGATAGATTTGAGGAATTAAAAAAAGAGTATCAGAAACTTGTTGATGAATACCAATGGAATGATTTGGTTTATCAATCAAAATTTACTTTTGAACCAGTAATTGGGAAAATTTACCACCTTTATGTTGGTAACAACCAAAAAAATTTCCTATCTTTGATAGAACCAAATTTTTGGGATAAAGAACACATTGGATCTTTTAAGTATAATCACGACAATAAATGGATTAAAATATGAAATTAACAATTATATCGGATACTCACGGAAAACACAAACACATTACAGGTGATTTACCTGGTGGTGATTTGTTGTTACACGCTGGTGATTTAAGTTCTATGGGTTACGAACACGAGATCCGTGAGTTTGCGTCTTGGTATAATAAACTTGACGACTACGGACACAAAGTATTCATTGCTGGTAACCACGATTGGGGTTTCCAAAACAACGTAGAGAAAATCAAAGGTATTCTCACTGAATACAAACACATTGATTACGTACAAGACGAGTTAATTACAATACAAGATGGTGATGGACCTGAAGTTAAAATTTGGGGATCTCCTTGGCAACCTGAGTTCTATAATTGGGCGTTTAACTTACCTAAAAATGGTGAAGAGTTGAAAGCGGTTTGGGATATGATTCCTGAAGGGATAGACATCTTAATTACTCACGGACCAGCTTGGGGATTCTTGGATGACGTTGAAGGTCGTCGAGGACAACACTTAGGTTGCGAATTACTTGCAGAACGAATCAAACAAATCAAACCGAAGATTCACATCTGTGGTCACATCCATAGTGGTCACGGACATTATTACGACGGACACACACACTACTTCAATGCGTCTGTGTTGGACGAACGATACCTTTATTCTCACTTGCCGTGGAATATTGATTGGAATCCAATAACAAATGAAATTAAATTTTTATAATGGAAAAGGCACATTTAGTTGAGAATAGAATTTTTATGGATAAAAGAGGAACCTTTAGTCCGTTAGATCTTACTAAGTTAGATAAGAATTGGGTTCAAAGTAATGTAAGTGTCAACCCCCAGAAATTTACGTTAAGGGGGTTGCACTTTCAAAAGGACGAGTACGCTCAAGCCAAACTAATAAAAGTCATTGGTGGTAAGATATTGGACTTTGTGGTGGATCTTAGATGGGTATCTGAAGATTATAATAAAGTATTTTTCTTTGAGATGAACGAAGGTGATGAGATATATGTACCAAGATACTTCGCCCACGGATTTATCACTATAGAAGACAATACTATTGTTCAGTACTTAGTTGATAATGATTATAGTCCTGAGAACGAGGGGGTGAAAGTTTGGTCTGACTATCCTGAGATATATGGTAAAATAAAAGAAATTTACCCATCCTTTAATGATGACCTTGTTTTGATTGCCGATAAAGATTTAATTAACAAATAGAAAGTCGATGATATTTATAATAAAAATATTATGAGTGAATTTGATTTAAGTGAGCAGTTAAAGGTTGAATTGTTAAGAAGAAATCTTTTAGAACAAGAAGAAGATAAAACAGAGGACAAAGAAGAGGATTCAAAAGAATCTAACACTAATGAAGGTTTTTGTGAAATGATATGTCATTTATTGCAATCACAAACTCAAGTACACGTTTTTCATTTAGGAACAAAATCATATTCTGAACACAAGGCACTTCAAAAATACTATGAAGGTATTGACGCATTAACTGACGGTTTGGTTGAATCTTACCAAGGAAAGTATGGTTTGATGACTAACTATAAATCATATAAGATGAGTGGTTATAAAAGCGGTAAACAAGTATTAAGTTACTTTACACAATTATTAAGTGTTATTGATAAAAATAGAAACGACGTTGAAGATAGTTATATCCAAAATCAAATTGATACGGTACAAGAACTGATTTATTCAACAATGTATAAATTAAAGTTTTTATCTTAACGAACTGAAATAACAACCCAGATAGAATCTGGGTTTTTTTCATCTATATCATATTCTTGAAAAGGATCGTTGTAAGGAACGTAAGAATCTAATATTTTAATTTGATTAATTGATGGTGGACTCTCTATTTCGTCACTTTCTTCACTACTTAATGAAGTCCCTAACTTTAAATTTCTTAATTCATCATTTAAAGTGTACGTTATTAGAAGTTTCTTTTCCCAAAACAAATCTTCACTCTCAACCTCACCTGAACCTCCACATTCATCACAATTTTCTAACCCACTTCCAGAACAATTACCGCAAGTAACTCCCCCATCACCATTACATCCATAACAAGGATCACCAGTTTCATCTTCACCCGATCCATCACAAAGATCACAAGTGGATTCACCATTAGTGTCACATTCATTGCAATCAAACGCTCCATTACCCTGACATTCGGGACACGTAAAATATCCACTACCCAATTCACTAAAGATCATACTTTCAATAATAGTAAATTGATTTAAAACATCGTTAACCGATTGATCAACATCACCCTCCAAATCATATAGATAAACCATAAATGATAATCTAATTTTATCTGTGTTTGTAACTCTTTGGGTTAAAATCTGTAGAAATTCATCATCAGTGATTTCTTTGTAAATTTTTGAAGGATTAAAAAGATAGTTTTCACCTTGATCGTCAATTATATGATTGTATATTTGTTTTGTAAAAATCTTGTATTTTTTTTGATCTAAAGCCATCTTCCCTTTTAGTTATAAATATTGTATAATTATAATATGGAAAAAAATCCACAAATAAATAAAGATTTGTTTTATCATTTGGCGAGACACCATAGTATAGTGTTCCCACCTGATGGGATTTATAATTCTGAATTACCAAGTTTATTTATAGAGGATGGTAGGACGTTTAAGATTGAAGGTAATAAGAAATATCTTAAACATAAACTACTTGAAGAGGTGGAATTTAGTAACCCTGAATTAATTAATGACGATAACATCGGATCAACAAATAAAACAATAAAACACTTTTTAGAAAGTGCATCAAAAATAAGAAAATAATGGCACATCCAAACCTACATTCAAAAAGTTCAGCCAAAAAGTTTGGCGGAAAATGGGAAGATTATATACATCTACACAATTGGTTAGATGAGAGTAAGGGTTGGTACGGACATTCCTTACATAGAGCCTTCAGACACCATTCAGAGGGGATATTTGAAATGGAACAAAAGTTTGGGTCTGAGTTTATAAATAGTGATGGGAAGATTGTTTACACAAGATATGTTGGGGAACAACACGTAAAAGAAGATTGTGACGGACACATTCCTTCGGCATCAGAGTGGATGAAAATATTAATATCAGGTGAGAGACCTACTTGGGTAACAAGAACTAAAAAGTTGGAGTTTGAAGATTAATGTATTTATAAATAAATAAGCAGAATGGAATTAACTGAAATACAAAAAAAAGACCTACAAAAATATTCATTATTACTTAACTCATTAAATGAAGAAGATGGGATAAGTTGGAGTAGAAATTATTACGACGGTGAATGGGAGGATGACTTAGGAGGACCATTTTATAATGGTAAGTATACTGATGAACCAAGTTTCATACCTAAATCAATAGAAGAATTATTCGACAACATTGTGGAAGGATTTGACACTAGTAATTTTTATGATGAAATGTATGATAACGAAACTGGAACTTTGTATTTTGAGATTAATGCTCAAGATAGACAAGTTGTTGTGACATATGAGTATCCAGAACTAAATTCTGAGGAAACAAGTGTAACCAAAACTTTTGTTGATTTAGCTAATATACCTAACCCTTGGTATAGTCAAAATAACCCAAATAAACGTGAAAGGTTTTTAGATAAGGAATTCATTAATGAATTAAAAACTAAATATGGTAATGAAATTTTGTTAACATATGAAGGTAGTGGTGATGAAGGATGGATAAATGATTTTATGGAAACTGACAAAGGGGAAGTTAGAATGGATTCACTATTGGAAGATATATCTTACAACGTCATTGATTTGTTTCACGGTGGTTGGGAAAATAATGAAGGGTCTAATGGGTCGATACTAATTAATTTAGATGATGAAGATATTACAATTACACACAATAACAATTATGTTGAGGAAGTCCTAAAACATAATTTTACATTAAACTTCTAACTGAATATTTATCATTAATGGAAAAGTTAATAAAAGAAGAGATATTAAGAATCTCAGAAGTGATGAGGATCCAAACTCTAAACGAATCAGAGTATATGGAGTGTGGGAGATTTTCGGACAACAAACAAAAAATGTTGCTTTGCAAAAAAATCGCATCATTAAAAAGCTGGTTACATAAAGACGATGGACTTGGACTTAAAAGGATTATTAACAATAAAACCGAAGAACTTAAAACAGACGTTCCTGATTCCTTGAAACAACAATTCATTAAGGGGGCGGAACTACTCCAATCATTAGGTAAGATAAGTGAGAAACAAAAAGAATACTTTATAAATAACAAAGTTAATTCAAGTAAGTTAGTTTACATAAATGGCGAATGGCAACCAATTAATAAGTTGAATACCAACTATTCGGATCTTTCTGAGTTGATTACGGATTTAATTTATAAAGGTGGTGAAAATGCTAAACCCACAATACAATCTATCATTAATAACCCAACCGAAGGATTAAAAAAAATCAAACCATACATTGGAAGATTGGTTGATAAGTATTTTGAAGATCCTAACGTACTATTGGATTATACTAAAAACATTCAAAGAGCAAGTGCGATCGGTGAGAGTGCTGAGAATAGAATTAAAGAAACCTTAGAGGATATGGGGTTTGAATCCGAATATAGTGGAGGTAATGGTGATCTAATTGATATGACTTTTGGTACCGATCTAATAATGACACACCCAACTCACGGAACAAAAACAATTCAGGTTAAAAATTCAGAAAGAGCTTGGGATAGAAAAGATGCTTACTCTTATGTTGATTGGGTTATTATTGCAAATCCTTTTACTATCTACGATAATAAAACTAAAAAACCTATTCAGATATGATGACACCAGGGCAAATGTGGGTTAAAAGAAGATATAAGGATCTTATAAGTGATGTTGAAGAGGCAACATCTCTCATAAATGTTGAGGATCATAAAGACTTCAAAGACTATGCTACTGAAGTATATGATTCGGCTTTAGATATCTATATGTCACATACTGACCACGAGTTAGATAATTTTTGGGACATATATAGTAGTATAATGGATTCAATGGAAGATATTTTTAATGATCAGTTGAAAGATTATTACGGTAATTCTGAAGAAACCCTAAATGAAAACTTTGATCAGATTCTTGATTTATACAAAAAAGTTAAGGAAGGCGAAAAGTTAAAACCATCCGAACAATCTATGATGAGGTCGTTTAAAAATTTTGTTGATAAAGGTGGTAACGCAGAAGAGTTTGTTTACGATCTTGATCAAGAGATGATGCCAGATGAAAGAGAGGGTGAAAGATTTAGATGGGAAAGACACGGAACTCCTTTAACTTATGAGTTTTCCGAAGAATATGAATCAGATGGGGAAATAAATTACTTCGGTGAGATAAAATATATGGGCGATGAATTCCTTGGGGTTATCTCAACAGACAAAAGAGGTTATCTAACCGATTATGACTTTTATAGTGTGTTCGATGAAGAAGTTAGATTACAGGATATTTTAAAAGAAAATGGACTCGAACCTGAAATAACCAACTTCTTTCAAGAAGAGATAATCAATTCATTAAGAAAATGAAAATAGTTATCACGGAATCTCAAATGAGAATGGTGATTGAGAGTTCAAACAAACCCACTCGTAAATCCGAAATTCTTAAAAAAATGTGGGATAAACAAACTAAAGAGAAAGGTTACCCGACTTTTGATGAAGATATCTTAGGTTATTTCGGTATAGATAGATGGACGGATATTAGGGACTATGGTGAGTTCTTCAATGATTACATTGGCGGAGAAGAAAAAACTATGGAAATAATTGATAACTTATCAATTAATAACTTCTCAACAAAAGATTTTCCTGAAATGTTTGTTGGTGGGTATGACTTTGATTGGAGAATCACTAATGTTTACGTAAAAGATGATGTTTATAAAATAGAGTGTCAAGTATCAGAAGGGGGATCTGTTACCACTATGGATGGTAGACACTTATCTTTAGAAGATGCTTTGAATGATGATGAGGTTGGATTTGAGATACAGGGTGAAGTAAGTGGAGTTATACAAGATTGTTTAAACTCATTAATATATCCGAGAACGGGAATAAAGGTTTTAGTGTATTACGTGGAGATATGAAAATAATAATTACAGAATCACAATTAAAAACTATAACATTTCAAAATACGGTTGATATGTCATTTGACGATATCAAAAAAAAATGTAATAAGATGAACGAACTTGGCGCCGATGCCCCTGAGATTATTAGTTTTGATGTTTGTGATCAAATAGAGTCAATTTCAAAAGTTGAAGTTGTAAATGTGTATAAAACAAACAATATGATTGAAATATCGATTATTGTTTATTACGAAACTATTTTTCAATCGTTAGATGTTGGTGGATTCCTCTATGAGTTAGAATATCATTTGAGAGAATATTTAGGGAAAGGGAACTTTAAGTTAAAACTACTTAATTCAATAAATACAAGAGAGGACTTTAACTGGTGATGAAAATAATAATAAGTGAAAATCAAATGATGAGTTTAAGGTTCAGACGAAGAGGTGTGGAACTTGATAAAATAAGTGATATAATTGAGTATCAAACTGAAATACAAGATCCTTGTAATTTTGATGATGGTGAAGAATATGCGGATTTTTGTATAAACCAAGGAATTAGTTTTTATTATTGTGATGAAAATTATTGTGATGAAGATGATGAGGATTACAGAGAACCTTCTGATGAAATGATTGAGGTTAGAGAAGAAGTTGAAACATACCTAAATAATAAGTACTATAATTATTTAGTTAATTTATGGGAAGAAGATGGAAATTGTGATTAATATGAAAATAATACTAACAGAAAAGCAGGCGGATAGAATATTCAAAGACGAGATTGTTTGTGAGAAATGTGAACACTCTTGGAATAAAGAGGAGGGTGATAGACATCCATACCTTTGCCACGATTGTGGTTGGGACCTGAAGGAACAAAAATATGACAAAGAAAATCTTTATAAGTTTTGGAAGAAGAAATTATCTAAAGATCCTATTGAGGAAAAATGGTCTGAAAAATATAAAAAATCAATAAATTGTAAAAACCCAAAAGGTTTTAGTCAGAAGGCTCATTGTCAAGGGAGAAAAAAATAAGTCATTTATGAATTTAATTACATTTATAATACCATCGATTAATAGACCCACAATAGACAATACAATCCAATCCTTACTTAATCAAACTAACCCAAATTGGAGTTGTTTTGTTCTTTACGACGGAGTTGTCGGGAAAGAATTTAATGACCCAAGAATACGAACATTCAACATAGAAAAGTTAGGAGTAAAGGGGGAAAGACACGGAAATGCTGGGTTAGTTAGAAATGAAGGGATTAAAATGTGTGAAACAGAATGGATTGGATTCTTAGATGATGATGATACAATACACGAAGATTATGTTAAAACACTTGTAGAAAAATACTTACAATATGATTTTGTTGTTTGGAGAATGAAAACAACCGACGGTAAGATATTTCCCGAACTTTCAAGAAACAATCTTATTAGAAACCGAGTTGGTATATCAATATCGTTTAAGACTACAATACCTAATATGTTATTCGACACTAATGACGATGGTGAAGATTTTGAGTTTGTCGATAAATTACAAAATACCACGAACAATTTTATAATTGCACCTGAGATCTATTATAACATTAGACACTAAAAACAATTTATTAAAATTAATTTTTTCCTATAGTTATAATAAAAAAAGATATGGGAATGCCTTTAATTGAACAAAACGCTGGTTATGCTTTAGGTAATTTTATAATGTTAACACCAGGGATAAAAAGGTTATCGGAAAAGGTAGGTCATAAAATAGATGTTTTTTTCACAATACCTTACGTTAAAGATTGTTTTATTGATTGTGATTTTATGAATCACGTAGGTAAATTACGAAGAGAACCAACGTTCTCCTCAAAAATGATTAATCTAAATGTTCCAGATTACGAATACACATTTGAATTAATGGTTGGTGAAAAATGGACTGACAAATACCACACATATGTTGATCCCGCAATTGAAATACCAAAGAATAACGGAGATTATTTATTGTTATTAAATGGTTTGGGTGGGTTATCACTTAACGATAATGATCCGAAACCAAAATGGTACGGAAAGAAGGAAGTACCTGAAGAGATATACGACCTAATAAAAGAAAATAGTAACTTACCAATTTATTTCACGGGATCGGAATCAGATATGAAACAAAATCCTTGGATGGAAAAGATATGTGATAGAATTGAAATTGGTGATATCCGAAAATCATTATCATTAGTGAGAGATGCTAAAAAGATTATTTCTAACGATACTGGATTAGCACATTGTGCTGGTGCAATGAATAAAGATCTCTTAATACTTTGGAAAGATACTCCATTTATAAAAAATCAAAACCCCGGTAAAAATACAAGATACTCCCAAAAAGAAAGTTGGATAAAAGATATTAATGAATACTTAAGTTAATGCACATTATAACATTTTACGATAAAAAGATAAAACCATTAGTTGTTGATTTACAACAAAAAGTTTTTAATAAATATGGTTTCACAATTAACCAAATTATGGTTGAGAATTGGACAACACACGGAGATGCGGTTGACAATTATTTGAAAGACATATATGACCCTGAAGAGATAATTGTTTTATTTGACATTGATGCAATACCATTAAATAAAAAAATAATACCACTTGCAGTTGAATGGGCTAAAAATAACGTTGGATTATTTGGTAATGCTCAAGTGGCTTCTAAATTAAAACCACCACATAACAAATTTATTTTTGCGGCACCATCATTCTTAGTTTTTAGTATAAGAACATATAATGAGTTAGGGAGACCATCCTTCAATACGACTAACAGATCGGATTGTGCTGGAGAACTTTCTCACATTGCGACGGAAAATGAGATGTCAATTAATTTATTATTTCCTAATCACGCTGAAATACCAAATGTTAAACTTGATGAGAATCATAGTTTTGGGTATGGAACAACATATGGTAACAATACGTACCACGCATTTGAATCTAGGTTCGGTAAAAAAGATGTATTCTTTATTAATAAATGTAATTCAATATTAGGGGTATGATTATGGAATATGATTTTTGTGTTTTAATTACAACCTACAATAGATCGGAGATGCTTTATAAGTTATTGGACGATATTGATCGTAATAAAAAAGATTATAAAATATTAGTTGCGGTCTTTGATGATGGGTCGACTGAAAAAATAGATTTGTCAGGAAGAGATGTTATTAAAATAGGTATGTTTCCAAATATGGGTAAGAAGAAATATTACGTTACATACAACGCAACCTTTAGTTTTGTTAAAAACGTAAATTCAAAGTATTTTATTTATTTACCTGACGATATTTCTTTAGTAGATAACTTTTTTGATGAAACCAAAAGATTATACGAATCGATAGACTCGACTAAAAAAATATGTTTAAGTATATTAACTGACGATAGGGTTAATAAATCACATTGGGGTTATAAAAACCCAAAAGATTTAGGTGAGGTTTTGCGGACACAATGGAATGACCTATGTTTCATATGTGAGAAGAATTTCTTTGAATTACTTGATTATAGGGTTAATGCGATTAGCGAAAAAAGATGGATTAATGATCCGCTAATAAGTTCTGGTGTTGGTCATCAAATCACCCAAAGACTTAATAGTAGTGGTAAATTTTTGTATCACGTAAAAAAATCATTAGTGTATCACGGAGTTCACGAATCCAAAATGAATAAAAACGAAAGAAAAAAGAATAATTTAATCACAATATGAGTGAAAAAAGAATAGTTAGTGTTGCGTCTTACAAAAGAATAGATAGTTTGGTTAAAACAATCGATTCAATTTATGATCAGTGTGATGAGATTAATATATTTTTAAATGATCACGAAGGGGAAATTCCCCCTCAATTTTTAGATGAAAAAATAAACTTATATTTTTCCGATAATAGGTATGGGGACGCACTAAAGTTTGCAAAATTAATTGATTCGGACGGTTATTACCTTACAATAGATGACGACTTAATTTACCCACCAAACTACGTTGACCATATGATCACAAGGTGTAAAGAGTTTTCAAATAAGAGGGTTATAACCCTACACGGAAGAAAGTTTTCTAAAGAACCAATAAAATCATTTTATAGTTCTTACATTGAATTTTATCATTGTCTTAGACATCAAAAAAGAGACGCGTTTATACATTTTGGAGGCACTGGTGTTATGTGTTTTCATACAAGTTTAATGAAAATACCAATCACATATTTTGAACATCCAAATATGGCAGACGTATGGGTTGGTAAGTATTGTATTGAAAATAATATTGAAGTATTATCAATTGCTCACGAGAAAGATTTCTTGACATACCAACCACAAACAACAACGATATTTGATACTCATTCTAACTCAGATACAATACAAACAAAAATAGTAAATGATTTGTTTAACCCAAGTAAGGAGGTAAACGTGGTAATAGAAACACCACCTATTCATACTAAAATAGAAAAAACTATAGAAAAGAGCCAAAAAACTTTAAATTATGAAATGGTAAACAAAATATTTGGGAACCAACACCACTCCACGCCCAAATCGATTAAACCCGTCCAAACCCAACAAACAAGACCTTCAGGTAATGTCCATATGTTAAGTAAAATAATGGGTAAAAAAAGAGGTAGATGAGTTTAAGTGTAATTATACCTACATATGATAATGTGGATTTTTTGGATGAACTATTCGACTCAATTAAAAAAAATCAAGCTAACTTCCCCTTTGAGGTTTTAGTAGGTATTGATAATTGCGAAAAAACAAAAGAATATATTAAAGATAAAACCTTCCCACCTAATTTCTTCTTTTTTTTCTTTTTGGAAAATGTTGGACCATATAAGATAAAAAATACTTTGTCTGAAATATCAAAATATGATAATTTATTTTTCTTTGATTCCGATGATGTTATGACGGAAAGTTGTTTATCTGAATTAAATAGTTTGACCTTAAAATATGAATGTGTCAAACCCAAATTTATAAACTTTAGAGATAATAATTTTGGTAGGGATTATAAAGACGAAAAGGGGCTTTACGGGGAAGGAGTATTCGCAATAAGAAAGAACTTATTTCTTGCAATGAATGGATTTGAGGGTTGGAGATGTGCTGCTGATTCGGATTTTATGGGTAGATTATATAGGATGAAAAGAAAAATTAATTTAACAAGTAATATATTATTTCATAGACGACTACACCCAAAAAGTTTAACATTAAGTAATGAAACGGGGTATGCCTCCCAAATACGAGGTAAATATTTTAGAATGTCAAAAAATAAAACTAATTTCGGTCCATTGACGATATTAGAGAAGGCTGACTACCAAATGTTGGATAATACTACGATTGAGTGGTCAGAATCAATTTCTGTGATAGAACAAAATGAAGTTGATCTGATAAAAGATCTAAAAGATAAGAAGCACCGATTATTAGAAACAATCTTCCAAAACCTACCAAAAGAAGTTAAACCAAAAGAAGTTAAGGTGATTGATTATAATAGGGTGAATCAGAATAGTAATACCCAAACAACGAATACTTTAAATAATGCCCTGAAAAAGGCCAAATTAGAAAACCTCAAAAAAAATTATGGAAGAAGATAGTTGATTTTAAAAAATTAACTATATTTGTTCTATGGAACACAGCTTAAAAATAGGGAGAGCAATTAAATGTACGGATATTAAGTTTGTTAAAAAATTAATTAAGAAAAAAGGAATTGAATTCCAAGGAAGATTCCAAAGACCTAATGATTGTACCATCAAGGTAGTTAATATTCGAAAATATCAAAACTTATATTACTCTGATAAATGTGTTTACGAGGTGGACGTTACTGTTAAACTTAATGAATACTACTACACTTACTTTAATAGAAGAAATAACATCCACGCAAATAAACGAATTAGAAACTACCAAAATATAACGGATCTTTTAAATGAACTAGTTTATTTTAACATTAAGGATATACAAATTTCAAAAATTACTTTTGAACAGTAATTGATTATATTTATTAATATGAAATTATCAATAACTGAGCAACAATATAAGATCATACAATCTCGATTAAATTATAATCAAGTACTTGAGGAGATGGTATTTAAACTTTCCATCCTTACTGAAGATGAAGAAAGACAACCCGATATGGAGTGGGATTTCACTGAAGTTAAAAATGAGTTAGACCTTTCAAAACTATGGGTTAAGACCAAAGAAGACGCAAAAGAATATCTATCCAACTTAAAAGAAAAGATTAAAAACCTACCAAGTGATTTAAAAAAAAGAATATTAAAATATGTTCTATATTCTTTCTTAGGGTTATTATCGTTAAACCAAATCAACAATTACTTAGAAACACCATTACAGAATGTTGTTAAAACAGAGAAGAAGATTTTTAAATCTATGGAGATCCCAAGGATTCGAAAATCTTCTGAAGGGATCTTTAACCATTTAAAAAGAGAGGAAGGGTCTGTTAGACATAAAGGCGAACCGATTTTAACAGCATACGACATTGGTGACGGAGCATATACAATAGGATATGGTCACGCAATATTTCCAGGTGAAGATGAGGGTTATGAATTCTTACCTAACTACAATGATATCGTACCAGGTCAAACTGCAATAACCAAAAAAAATGCTGAAACATTACTTAAAAATGATATCATTGAAGCTGAAGGTATCATAAATAAAATTTTAGATGATTGGGAGAAAAAAGGTATTAAAACAAAAATAACGCAAGGTATGTATGATGCGATGGTGTCAATGGCATACAATATGGGTAGTGGAATTAGGAAAAGTGATTTCATACAAGCGGTTAAAAGAGGTGATTTAGAAGGAGCCAAAGAATTGATCCTTCAGACAAGTTCACATATGTTTGATAAATTCCCTGGCCTTGAGGTGAGAAGGAATAATGAATATAATATGTTTGTATGATGAACGATAAAAAAATATTAAGTTTATTAAAAAAGTTTGAAGGTGGCACCATTGATGTTGATGGGATGATACTCACACCAGTAAAAGTGTCCGAAAAAAATGAATATGTTTATTTTAGGGCTCAAAATCCAAACGATGTGCCATATTTTAGACCAATATTATTTTATAAACTTGAAGGTGTGTTGGATGAATTTGGGGATTATATAAATCAAAAATTAAAACCTATGATTCATAACGAAGACATTGATAATGGGTTATATTTGAGTGAAGAGGTAACCGAAAAAATACAAAATGTATTAAATAATATTTCCGTTATAACTTTTCATTATCCCGACAAATATAGTGAGGTTAAGATTTATGGGGTTTCTGAAGGATTTAACACTGATTGGGAATTTGATAATTACTCAATAAAAAATATATTTAAACCATTAAGAGCATCCGTTAACGGTAAAGAGGAAAATGTTGGTGAAGCTGTGGAAAAATATTACGATTTTTTAGAAGAGAAAGAAACGTATTGGGAGTCAGAGCGTTTGTACTCTAACATAGACGATGTGATTAATGAATATCCACTTTTACAGGACTACTATAGTGATACCGCTACATATTACGCAACTAGGTTTAACTTAAAATCTTAACATAAATCAAGACATTTTTAATTTACAAGTCCCGATAAAAGGATTATGTTTTGGTAAGAAAATAAACCAAAATAAATATAAAAATGAAACAATTAGTAATTGACCCATCTCACTCTGACTTGGGATTTAAAATTAAACACTTGATGGTATCAAATGTTAAAGGAACATTAACTGATTATTCAGGTGGAATGAAATACACTATGGATGATATGTCAGATGCTGAGGTTAGATTTGAGGCTGAAGTTAAATCAATTTCTACTGGTAACACAGATAGAGATAAACACCTTAACAATGAAGATTTCTTCAACACGGAGAGGTTCCCTAAAATGTATTTTGAATCAACTTACGTTAATCTTGACAATGGAAAGATGAAAGGTGAAATGACAATCAAAGATACAACAAAAGAAATTGAGTTGGACATCGAATACAATGGTAAAAATACGGATCCTTGGGGTAACACAAAACACGGATTTGAAATTAGCGGAGTAATTAATCGTTCAGATTATGATCTTACTTGGAACGCGACTCTTGACACAGGAGGAGTATTATTAAGTGATGAGGTGAAGTTAAACTTAGATGTTCAGATGTTAGAAATGGTAGAAAATTTAGAACCTCAATCTGAAACTGCGGAATAATATAATTTTCGTACAACACAAAACTATAAAATCCCTACATAATTGTGGGGATTTTTCTTTTATTAAAGTATTTATATGTGATGAAAAGTTTAATTAAAAAAGTATTACAGGAAGAGGTTAAAGGTATTTTAACTGAAAGTGGTATAAGAAACATACGTGAATTAGCAAAGAGATACCCAATGGCTAAAATTTACTTTCACCAAGATTTGGATGGAGTAACTACGGCTTTAGCGATGAAAAACTATTTGGAACAACACGGGATCAAAGTTGTTGATGCTGAGATAATCCAATATGGGGACAAAGAGTTTGCGATTAAGAAACAAGATGCTTCAGGTGATATAATGCCAGTACTTGTTGATTTTGCTCACGGAAAACCAATGTTTGTTATTCATACAGATCACCACGATACTCAAGCGGGTGTTGAAAAAGGAACCTCAACAAACTTTAAACCATCAAGATCAAACGTTGAGACGATCTCTCAAACAATTTCACCAAAGGATATCTTCACCAAAGATGATATTGAGTTAATTTCAATGGTGGATTCGGCTGACTACGCAAAGAATGATATCACACCAGAACAGGTAATGAATTATTTGTATAAGTTCGATAGAGAAAAATCAGTAGGTCAAAACAAAAAACTATTAGGTTTGATTACAAACAAACTTCTTTTAGCATTTAAAAACAAACCTAATTTCTTAAGAGATATTGTTATGAATGCTAAACCATCTTTAATGAGTATGTTATTAAACATTAAAGATCAGATGAAAACAAAAGGGTATGCTAGTATTGAGAACTTAGAAAAAAACAAAGAAGATTATGTTAGGTCTCAGAAAATGAATCCAAACGTCGATCTTCAAGATAAAGTAATCGTTCAATATGGTGGTGGTAATATGATGAGACCTGGATCATATGATCGATTTACTCCATTTAGAAATAATCCTGAAGCTGACTTCTTGGTAATTGCTTGGCCAATGGGAATGGTTCAGGCATCTTGTAATCCATTTAAGAAAGAAAGAGCACTTAAAGGTGTTAACTTAGGTGAGGTTAAAGATGAGGTCTTAGGTAAATGGGAATCTCAATTAAGAGAAAAAATGATTCCATTATCAACAATAAAGTGGGTATCTGAATCAGGAAAAGATTTCGGAGGAGAGTCAGTTGGATTTACATTCAAAGATTTTATGGCACTTTATGGTGATAAATTCGATGGATCAAAAACAAGTGAAAAATCTTTAGAGGTTATCAAAAAAGCAATGGATACACCATTCAAGGAATTATCCGAAAAAGAAATGGACTTAATGGATTCTATACAAGTTAGCGCTTGGGATTTAATAAATGCTAATAGTGGTGGACACAAATGTATTACAAACATATCGGCATTGAATTACTTTGGTCGTGGAAAAAGACCACCAAAAGGAAAATATAGTTACGATGCAAATGCTGAAGATTCGGCATATGTTAAGTTTACGAAGATGATCCAACGTGAGTTTGCAAGAGTTCTTAAAGAAAAGATTGCAAAAGCTGGTGACGAAAGATATGAACCTGAGTATGAGATTGATGTTAACGAATCGGTTAGAATTACCAAATCAAAAATCAAATCAAAACCTTATAAAATCAACAGATAATAAACTACGCAAGATTCTTTAGAACCATCTCCAAAGAGTAGATGGATTCTTTGTCTTGTTTAGTTTTATTTGTCTTAGATCTTAAGTAGTTCAAACTATCAATAATTTCTTCTCTCTTACTTTTTGATCTCAAAGGTGGGGTTACCAATGAGGGAGTTTTTCTTGTATTCGCCTTACTTAAATTATCAGATCCAAGAAACTCTCTAACAATCTCTAACGACTTATCAGGATTCCAAGTGAAGATGTTAACCAAAACGTATGCGAATATCTTTTTCATATTATAAAGATACAAAATATTCAACACATAACTATCTTTAAGGATATTTATTTATAATGAAACAACTCATCAGACATATATTAAAAGAAGAAGTTAATCGAAAATATTCTAAACCTACACCAAAGGTAGAACAACTTGTTTATAGATGGTTAAATGATTATTTTAATGGTGCTCAAATGTACCACAACAAATCGTGGGAATCAACACATAGTTTTGAATTTTGTAATCACGGAAAAGAAATATTACATATTACTTTATATTTTAATGTTGATTATAGTGTTTATGATGATAAAAGAAAAACCGAAGAAAGAGATCTTGAGCGAGGTTACCTAACAGTTCCAAAAAATGTATTTGAAGAGTTATCGTTAGATATTCCTGTAAGGGCAAGTTATTTAAAATACCTTTTTGAAGAATGGTTTGACGATACTTATTTAGGTGAAATTCAAAAGTTTATGGGTAGAAATGATATCTATATTGATGAATTTGATGTTACTGGTAGAGACGCTGAAACTTGCGTACCACCAGTAACAAAACCTGAAGATGTGAGTGATGAGGATATGATACAATATATTCTTAAAACCACACTTTTTAAAAAAGATGATATATTAAAATATGAAAATGAAGAACCAGGTTGGATTGAAAAAACTTATTTAGAAAAACTTCGCGGTGATGAAATGGAAAGATTAAGAGGACAATGAGAGAACTAATAAGAAAAATATTAAATGAAAGTATAGTCAAGGATCAAGTTAAACAATTGATTGATGATGAAGGTCTTGCAGGTGCTATAGAATATATTGGTGGTGCCGATAATTTAATTAAGATCTTATATAATGGTGATATAATGAAATACTACGAAGAAACGGGATTCCGACCGATAAGATTAACTATAGATCCCAATTTATATATTGATGATCTAATTGTTCAAAAGTTAAATTTACCATCAATTAGGTTTTCAGGTCAAGATATGAAAGATTTAGGTGAGTTTAGTTGGACAACTAATGGTCATACTTATAAGTTTAATGCTCAATTGATACCAAGGGATCTTTACTCAGGTCAAAAAATATGGAGAGTTGTTGGTCAATCAGGTGATTATGGATTTGGTTATTCATTTATTACTAAAAGAAATACATTAGGTAAAAGGGCAAGAACACAAATATACAACCAAATAATAGATAAATACGATTTACAAGAGTACCTGTGAGAGAACTAATTAGACATATCTTAAAAGAACAATCGAATAAACTTAAGTTATTAAAAGTAATTCAAAATGAAGGTATTTTTAGTGCCGCTGAACTTGTCGGTGGACTAAATAACCTTAAAAGAGTATTCAAAGATAACAAGGCAATAATTGATAGAATTGAATCTCTTAAAGGTAAAGTCACCTTTGGTTATGATGGAATCGATTTCCCGTTCAACTTTGATATCATTGGAATGAAGGCAAACAAGTGGAATACTAATTTTTGGCCAATAGTTAATGTTACTTATGACAATAGTGAATTAACTGAGGAGGAAGATAACTTGGTTAAACGTTTTATTATTGAAGGACAAGATAGTCCATATAATGTTTCTTTAGATAAAAATTACGAAAAAATTAGGTTCAACACACCTAATTATATTACTATTAAGGAAATAAATGGTGAAAATGCTGATCAAATTGATTTCCCTATAGTACCATTTACAGATCCATTTGATGAAATGTTACAATTAAGAAGTAAGTTATATAAAAAAACATCTCTTTACGAAAGTGTTGAGGACACACAGAAAAACGTAATCAATTTTCTTATGAGAAGATATGAAGTTGAGGATAAAGATTTGGGTTGGGGTGAAGATAATTTACCGATGAGGTTAGTTAAATTCGACGTTAACGGACAAACCTACGTTATCACAAGTTTCGACACAAAAAGAAAACAGATAAATGAGATACTTTATATGTTAATCGAAAATAATATAATCGAGAGACCGTTTGAAAACTTTAACGAAAACGATCCGTATAGACAAAAAATAGTTAGAACAATTAAAATGTTTTTGAATAAAGTAATGTAATGAAAGAATTAATTAGACATATATTAAAAGAGGAGGTTAACAATAGTAAAAACATTACTAAAGGTATTAATCTTGCGGTTAAATTACTATCCAAAAAATATCCATTCATTGTTGGATGGAAATTGGCTAACGAATTAAATGATTATACATATACTATTTATGTGAACTTACTTGTAGATTTCCCAAAAGTTAAAGAATATTATGGACTTGAGACAAATAAAGTATATTTAAGATCTCCCGAATTTATTTATGACTCAGGACACGGAAAACCTTACCCTTTCTCTGCTTTGGATTATGATAAAGTATTTGATGACCCATTTTTTATTAATAAAGAGTTAGTGAATAATTTTTCTGACATATATAATGATTTACCTGATAGTTTAAAAATGGAACGTGGTGACGACAAATATAAAGATATAAATGTGGATAGTTATTTTTATGTCAAATGAAAAAATTACTTAATAAAATAATACAGGATTTTATTTTACCTGAATACAAACACGTAATATGTGATATTGAGGTTAAAGATCCAAATGAAAGATTTGATACCTTGGGAGGAACTCCATTTAAATCACCAAGTGTTACTATAACATTTATTGGTGGTCGAGGAACAAAACTTTGGCCCGTTACTCAAGGGATTCAGAAAATGTATGATGACGTAATGGATGAGGTTTGGCATACCATATATGATTATACTGAAACTGCTGTCGACATCTATAGCAACACCACAAAAGATTGTGGGAAAGAAAACATTTACCTTAAAGAACATATTAAAAAAGTTTTAAAAGAAGAAACACAAAAAATTAAAAAAAGAGCTCCATTGGAAAAGGCCGTTACAACTTTTATTGAATCGTTGTTGGAAGATTATGATCTACCTGAAAATTTTAAAGGAGTCGCTGTTGATATTGTTGATGGTGGTAAAGAATGTCATATTACAGGACTATTCGAGAATAGTTTTAATCAAAATGATTCTAATAAACTATTTTCAGTCTTCAATAAAATAAAGAAAGAAATACCAAATTATTTTGGAGACCAATTTGATTACGTAACAACTGGTAACTCAACCATAAATAATTATAACGATCATCAGTGGTGGTATGATAAGAAAAAATCAATTAATGAATCAAAATTCTTTCGTAGAAGAATTGATATGGTCCTGATGGACAAAGAATTCTATGAGTATTTAAATATCGTTACCAGTCTTTCTTTAGAAAGGATTCTTAATAATGTTGAATTTAATTTTAATGATTTCAACGACGGAGTTATAACTCACCTTATAGATGCTTACTATATGGATTTATCCGATAATAGATCAAACAAAGTACCTTATGATGAAATTTATGACTTCCTGTCAAAATATTATTACGATAAGATCAAAGATAGGTATGATAGTTTGTTTACCCAAAACATCAATGAACTTTTTAATCGAAAAGACATTAGAAGAAGAACATCTGAATTTAACGAGGAGAACATCATACGATTGATTAAAAAGGAAATGAGTGAAACAGACCCGAACGATTATTCGGATGAGTATGATTATGCTTCCGACATAATAAGTTGGGTTATTCCACATTTTTATCCATATAATGAATACGACCCAAAGTATGAGGACACATATGAGGAGATTGATGATTTTATGAAGATGGAATACGGAGGAATGATATTTGATTACTTCAATGAAATTAATCCTGATATTAACGATTTAAATGAATCGGAAAACAAAAAGTATGGATTACTTAGACCAATAGAAGAGAATGGTTTATTTCAGGTAATGCAAGACACAGGACTATCTCTTCAACAAATCATATCAAAGACAGGTGAACTACCAAGAGAAGTATTAGAGAGATACATTAGGGACTTTATAAATGAGGAAGGATATCATCAGACAAAAGGAGATGTAACGATAGAATTTTCAATAGAATTAGATAAAGATAAAAGTGCCGATTCATTTTATTTGTCGGGAGATAAGGTTACGGTAGAAGTAAATGAGTATGGTAAGTATGGTATGCAAATAAATGGATTTATAGAAAGACTATCAAACTTCACTGATAAAGAAATTTATATGGTAGTTAAAGGTATGATTAATTGGTGATAATATATTATTACATATTGATAGTGAAATGATGGGTAAAGTATTTGAAAAGTTATTTAAAAAGAAAGTTAATATTGTAAGAGGATATGGTGAATTATAAATAATTTCTACTATATTTGCCATATGGAAGGATATATCTATTTGGGTGAATACTATGATGTTCTCGGAAGAGAACTCGACACAACCGACAAGAAGATCGGGAAAACAATCTCTTTAACTCAAAGAGAGTATCAACTTAACAGAACAAAATCTCCAATAGGATATAAGATTATCTCTGCGTATATGGTAGACGATATGGATAAGGTGGAAAAACTATTACACGCCATCCTCGATAGTCGAAGATTGGTTGGGGAGTGGTTTAAAGATGATGAGGACACATTAACAGGTGAGTTCATCAACTTTATGAATATCTATGGGGCTACCACTATGGATATGAAACAACTCAAAGAAGAACAAATCTCATTAAGTGGTGATGAAAGATTAGTGAAGATCGCCGACTCATTTGGTAAAGATACGATGTTGATCCGAACATACAAAGGAATCGACTACGACGTACTATTAGATTCAAAAGGAATATTACACTTCAACGGAGAAACCTTTGACACTCCAAATAAGTTCTACAATAGTGGTTTACTTAAGTTCTTAACTGGTAAACGAGGTAATAGTGGTACCAATCAGGTAACTCAATTTAAAGTTAAGGAAACGAAGGAATCACTAAGAGAATTATAATTTAATGAAAACAATAATTAGTCAGGTGGCGGAATTGGTAACGTACATATAATGAGAGTTCTGCAGGCTCGCCCGAAAAGTAAGTTATATGGTGGTATAAATACAGGTTCGAATCCTGTCCTGACTACATAAAAATCCTTCACAATGGTGGGGGATTTTTATTTTAGTATATTTATTAGATATGAATCTTAAGGAACAAATAAAGAAAGTATTAAGGGAAGAGACAAACATTAAACCTGCGTTAAGAAATCTAATTGATATGGCGGTTGATGGATTAGACGACTTATATTATGATTGGGCAGAATATGATTGTGGTATGGGAGTATGTTGTGACCCATATGCAATAGGATTTGTAAAACAAACAAGTGAGTATAACGATTACACCTTCAAGTTGGTTGATGGAGATAAATGGGATGTGTATGGGGATTACCCTGAAGAATTTATTGATGACTTACCTGAAGTATGTTATGACACACCCGACCTTAGAAACCCAAACTTCAATACAATAATTTTATATGAAGAATTGGCTAGCGAAATTGAGGATTACTTCGGATCGGTTAAAAATTGGGAATCACCTCTATTGGATTTAATAAACGAAAAGTATCATAGTCACGCAACTAGAATATTATTCATATAATTCACAATAAAAATCACAAAATAATAGATGTTTTCGTTATTCCATATATTTATTAATTAAAGTAGACAACTATGGAATTAAATAGATTTAAACAATTATTAGAATCAACAATGGGCGATGCCAAACCATTGATCTCAGAACAAGAAGAAATGGGTTATACGGTCAAAAATGACGCAACTTTTGAAAATGCAACTAGTGAGGCTAAACCTGAGTTAAAGATTTTTAAAGGAACTAAGTTTGTTAAAAACGGTGATGTGTTAGTCGCTAACACTAAGTATCAATTTGTTGATAGTAGAACTGGGGTTAAACTAGGTTATGGACCAAAAGATGCGTTAAAATTTGAGTACGCGGGTAAAGTTACTTACAACTGCGCCGAGGGTAAATTTACGGTAAACGCATCTAAAGATAAGTATTTCCAACAATACGGCGGTCTAACAAAAGCTTTAGCTCCATTATGTAAAACAAAGGTTGCGCCAACGAACACCGAAACCAAATCAAACCATATATGTGACACAGATAAAACAAGTCAATTACAGACAGGTAGATCTTTCAAGTATTGTAAAAATGGTGAGGATTATTATTTCATCGGAACTGCAGGTGAGTTCCAAACTAAATACCCTGAATGGACACAGGCGAAAGGTACAGGTTTAGAATCAATCAAGACAAAGATATTCTATAAGTAAAATAACATTACATAAAATAAATAATTTAATCCTCCACTTGTAAAGATGGGGGATTTTTTATATATTAGCGGTAATGAAAGATCTGACGAAATATATTGACTCATTAGTGGAGGGAAATGTGGATAACTATGAGATAAACTTCAAAGATGGGGCGTATGTTGTTACGATCATAATAGATATTTCAGATAAAACTTTCCCTGCATATCTTCTTGTGGATATGTTAGCTATGTCACGTAGAGATATAGTTAGAAGAATGTTAAGTGGTTATTTACCTAAAAATTTATTTGTTGTAGATCACAAAGTGGTTGGTCAGGAGATAAATGTAAAATTAACCTATCCCGATGACATTAGAATAACAGGGTATGTTGATATGGACGACATTCAACCACTAAACATCGGTGACTACATTAATATGAGAGTAGATCCTTGTAATATAAACGACATATCTACATTCGTAACATATGATCCATTATGAATAAGTTAGAGAACATAATGTTGAGATACTTTGAGTTAATAAACTCATTACCTTACGATGAGGTAAAGATGGCTACGAGTTTAATGGAACCAATGGGGATTGTGGTATTAACAATATACGTTAAAACGATGGATGAAAAATACCTGTATCAAAAAATGATAAATAGGAAAAGAGTAATTGATATATTAAATGGTGAGATGTCATATATGTTCCCATATGTATTTTTAATGAAGTGTAAAGTAAAAATTTAAAAATGAAAAAGGAATTAAAAGAAGATCTAATAGCATTAACAATATTGGTGGTGATGTTTTCGGGGTTGGCAATGGGAGTGTTAGGTGGATCATTAACTAGTTCGTTAGGTGTTGCTTTATTTGTGGTGTCGATAATAGTGGCTTACTGGGTAACATTAGATTGATGATTCCGATTGCATAACCTATAATTGGTTTTGGAAATAAAAAAATAATGTATTATATTTGAAAAATATTAGTCAGGTGGCGGAATGGTAGACGCTAACCAAGTAAATCCAAAAGACAGCCTTGCTACTGCAATAGGTGTAGGGGATATGGATTTAATAGTATAATGTGCAGAATGATTACTAACGATTTACAGGTTCGAATCCTGTCCTGACTACAAAAAATTAAAACAAATAGATATGGACTTTGATGAAGAAAAAGAATGGGATAGACTGTGGATAAAACATAGAAATGCAATGATTCATATGTTAATATGTGGTGTGATACTCGGTTGGTGTATTGGAATTTATTGTTAACTAACAAATAGTCAGGTGGTGGAATTGGTAGACTCAGTCCTGACTACAAAAAATTAAAGATATGGAACAAGAGGAAAAACAAAAATTGATCAATCTAATGTTTGAGATGGTTTTAGCGACAACTAATGACCCTGTTTTTTGTAAAAGACCTAGAGGTGAGAGAATGGCTTGGGTTGCAAATAATCTAAGAGATATTGGAATTGACACACACCCAATCGGGATGAGTTGGGGTGTAATGGTAAGTGAAGACTTTAGAGATACCGTTGAAGTCATCAAAGATAATTTAGATAATTAATCATAGTCAGGTGGCGGAATGGTAGACGCTGATATTTGAGACTACAAGAAACCTAGGAACGGAAGTGGCAGCTCATACAGGTTCGAATCCTGTCCTGACTACGAAATCCTGAAAATACATACGTCCGTTTACGGCTATGGAAGTGGTTGACAGCTGGAAAGACAGCAAATAGTCAGGTGGCGGAAGTGGTGTACGCAGTGGTGTGTTAAATGTGGGAATAGACATAATCCCTAACCCTGAAAGGGGCTAACTGCT
>B570J29032_109959478_pt1 | contig 27108 bp, 14 predicted proteins | sample LakMenEpi16Nov12_FD_29032 | JGI IMG/M metagenome (IMG submission 29032) | reverse complement strand
CACTAAATTAGATGACAATCAAATAAGAGTTGGTTCAAATGTTAATGGTACTTTAGATGAAATGTGGTTATGTATAACACCATTAGGTGTAAATGCTACTTTTATTGGGGCTGCGGATGTTTTATATTATTTATAATGTCAAATAATCCTCTATAATTTTTTTAAAAAAATAAAAATAGTGACAACATATTTATCATAAGGATAAGTATAAAATTTTATGTCAAATTGTATAAGTTTAATTTCTTGTGATGGTTTATGTCCTGATATACATAATATTAAGGATCCTAGTCGTAGTAATTTATTACCATATTTAAATACATTAGTTCAGATTAATGGAAATGTTGATTGTACTTATGTAGTTAAAGAACCTTTACTAGTTGGATTCCAAATGGATAGTATTGAGTTTCTTTGTGACTTATCCCAACCAAATGGTCTTAATGCTTATGGAAGTGTATCATATAGTGTAAATTCAGTAACTTACAATGGAAATGAATTTATCAATACACCTAACTTTCCAAGTTATACAATAGACCCAAATAGTTTCGATTGTTTGGATTGTGACACAGATTCACTTTTATGCGTTGGTAATACAACAAATAGTAATAATTCCAACGCCCATAGTCAAAATTTAACGAATATCCTTCTAAGTTTAGGTTTGAATATTCAAGTGTTCCCATATAGTGATAATGGAAGTTTTGTTTTTAGAATTTATGAAAACGATAGTTTCACTATCGAAATAGAAAGAACCTCTATACCAAATCCAGGTGTCTATCAATTCTTCTATGTAAATGGGACTCTTAGTCTCAATTTCAATGGTATCAATATAACAACTAATTTAATAAATGATGATACTAACACTTGTGCAACAAGAAGAACTGGTTATGAGGTAACCACATTTTCCGCAGTATCCACTTGTGGTGTTGTAAATAACTATGGTGATTATGTTACTGTTAATGAGTGTGATGTAATTACCATTTTTCCTATGGGTGTAACTTGTAGTGTTGTTAATACCTTTGGTAGAACTGGTTCAACAAGGAGTGCAACTTTGGTTGTTACTGGCGGAACACCTCCATATAATTTTCTATGGGAGAATGGAAACACAACTGGAACTATCATAAACTTACCCTCAGGTACATATAATGCTGTGGTTACTGATGCTTTTGGTGATTTCGTTGTAAATACATCTTGTTTTTTACCACCAGTGGATTGTACACAAATAACTATCAACACGAATATAAGTTATACTTGTCAAGTTAATTCATCTTATTCTCAAACTGGTTTTGCTTTCTTATCTTTAATCCCAAGTGGTGGTTTCGGACCTTATACCTTCTCAGGTTCAATTAATAATGTTGTAACTACTATAACAGATGGAATGTTGTTAAATAATGGTGATTTGTTAAATATTGTTGTTTTTGATACAAACGGATGTTCTTCAGATGTAGAGTTTTTGGGTATTGTATGTCCACCCGGTCCTACACCAACACCACCACCATTTGACCCATTACCTTGTTTGTCATCAATTTTATGTCCGAATTCAAATTTATTCACATTGGATATTTCGGCTTCAACTATTGATTTAAATTTTGGTATCACACCACCATCTTATGTGTATGAGTTTAATTTTATTTTATCATCATCAAATTATACCGGTGATGTTGTTGGTAGTTACAAAATTTTTAATGTTGATTTACCAAATTCTTTTTTAAGAACAATAACATCAAATTCATCTTTCCCAAATAATATTAACAATACAATGTATTGGGATGGGGCTTTAGGAACACCTGAAGTATCATTGAATGATTATGTTGAATTTGGGTTTACTGAATTAACACCTATAAATCCGACTAACTCTGATTCACCTTGGAATGTAACTTATTACCCATATAGTGAACTGAATCCAGGTTATACTCCAACTTACTCGTGGGTACCAGGTTCAACATCTATACAATTAGCTGTCGCACTATTTGATGATGATTATTGCGTACATAAAGGAACAACAACAATTACCATACCTACAGATGGTAATACAAATACAGTAACAATATCTTTTTAATCTATGGCATATTTTGATATAAATATTTTTGGTACTGGTCATCTACAACATGACTTAGATTTGTTTACATTCAATCTACATATATTACAAGTAGAATCGGATGTTACACCCACAAATTTTGATATGTTCATAAGATTTTATGCTTTCCCATTCAATTTCAAAAATGGAACGATTTTATCAGCTTTTTATAGAGACCCCACATTACCAAATCCAGCGCCATCATTAAGTAGTAGATTTTCGGTAAACAAACCACAAGTAATACATCTTACAGGTATGACACCTAATAATCCAATAGATTTATATGATTGTAATCCAAATCAGTATCTGATAGGTAGTTGTTCACCGGCACAATTAAGTTTAAACACTCCGTTAGCTTCACCTTGTCCAAATCCTGAAGATATTAGATTGTTTTCTGGTACATTTTGTATTCCTTTTGACCAAAGTGGATTTGACCAATCATGGACTAATATTACAAACTCAGGTACTGGTAATAGAAATTTAGTCCCAAATGTAGGTCGTTATTTTAACTTGCCAATAAGTGTTGATATTATAGCTGATGGATGTATTTATCGTAACAAGGGTAAACTTACCGCAAATATATACCAAGATTACACATACAATTATCAAAGTAGTGATGACCCCAATCATCCATATGGTAATGTAGATTGTTTAAGTAACCCCAAGTTTTATCCTATTGGTTATAGAGATAAATTAAGAGTTACTTAATTCCAAATATTTTGTTGTTTCATATAACCTAAAACACAACAATAAGCATCACTCATATCAAAATTTTCTTTTTTGAGTGTGTTGTTTTTAGTATAACTCCAATTGATTTGTGGTTCTCTTTTTGCAACTTGTTCCCATATAATTTCTTTTTTGTCACAATTTTTAGGGAAACCACCAAATAAAACGAATTTACCTTTATCGTTTTCTTTAACCAACCATGGGAAGGCTGACTTCCTAGAGTTGTAGGTTGATATATATTCAGGTACTATACCCAAAACATCATAAATTTCTTTCGAAATAAGAGTATTATACCTCATCAAGGTTTGAATTGTATATACATTATTACTATTAAGAAGTGGTTCTTCTATAACTACTTTTTGTATATTCAGACCATCATATTGTTCCAATTTGGTTTTAAAGACATCACTTTTTAAAAAAAGTTCTTTCATTTTAGCGATGTCTTTTTCCTTTATAACTGGTGAAATGTGAGTTAATTCTAATAGTTGTTTTGTTTCAATATCGAACAATGCCCATCCAATGGTTTTAGTTGAAACATCCAATCCCAAAATCTTTGGCGATTCTTTAAAATTTTTGTCCATAAATAAATTAAAAATCAAATTTTACTAAAAGTTGCTGAATCCCTTGTCTAAGTACAGGTGATTGTAACTTTGATATAATCATAAGATTTTTATCAGAATCGTAAAGACCTACTTCAGTCATAAATGGTGTAACACTTGGTGACCATGTTGGGTTCGAAGAGGATAAAAACTCAACTTGACTTAAATTTATTTTGTATCTCATTTCATAGATTGTTGCTTGAATATCAGTCTCTAAGTTTCCATAGAAGTAATATTCATCACCAAAATTTAATTGACTACCAGTAAAACCTTGTGGTGTAAGTGTAATATAATCATTCAAATCGTAGTATGGTGCATTGTCATATAAATCTTGTGTAATAACAAAGGTGGTACCTGTGATTCCAGACGATGTTAATAATCCATTTACTGTCGTACTCGTTAAAGAGCTTGTAAAATCAATTATTTTCCATTCTGATGGAGTGGGTCTTTCATCCCCAACAACTTTTTGACAAATTATCTCAAATGTATCCGCATAAAAACCACTCGCTGAACTACAAACATCAGAACATATTGTTGATGCTGTAACGATACTTGGGCAATTACCTGATACAATACCTGAACTTGTAGTTCCTGATACATCATATATTGATTGTGTTATATCTCCATTGATAGCCAAAACACATCCACTAAAGGTTGTACCAGTTTGGTAATCTGAAATTACAAAGTCACAATCAATTGTTTTTATTATTGATTGTGTTGAAGTGGTTTCCGCCGTATAACTTTCACAAGTTAATGATATACAATCAGACCATAATGAAGTTGTTAAACCAGTAATTGATGCTGTCTCTGACGACCAACTACCCAAAGGTAATTCTGACGATGTAAGTCCAGTTAAAACCGCAACTCTTGTATTAGCTGAATAAATTTCCCAATTCGGGCTTCCATAGATTAATCTATAATCAACTCCCGTAAATAAATCCAAATACAATTCAGTTGCCCCACTCAGAACTTTGGCATACATAGTTGTACTACATGCTTGATTTTGTTCACAAATTTCAACACATATTTGTGGGTTTGAACTACATTCAGTATATCCACTTGAAACACCACTTATCGTAAAGTCTCCGATAGGACTCGACCCACTGAAATTTATTATTGTATCACCAGATGTAGTATTATCTCTGAAAATCCAATCTGAGCCATCCCAAAAAATATTAGTTATTGTTGTAGTGTACAATAAATTTCTGAATATCGGTAACCCATTGGACATTTGAGGTGTACTGACGAATGGATATGAATAAAAAACATTTGGACTTGTTTCTACCCAAAAAGTAAAACCAGAATACCAACAAGGTGTAACATTTGTTTGATCAGACGATAAACAAGTTAAATCCCCTCCAAATCTAACCCCGACATTTTGTGAACTATCTTGATTACAACTGATATTAGGACCTGTAGCTTTCAAATAATAATTACAATGTAGTGAGTTAGTAAATGCCAAAGAATTTGTTAATCTATATGTTACATACAAATATTCAGTAGAGGCACTTAAAATACCATCAACACTTGTTGATGAGTCACCACAAGTGTTTGGAACTATTAAATTCAGTTTTGGTGCTGGCAATGTCCAGTTTCTATTGGATTTATATGACATTGCAGCTACTATTTCTTCATCATCGATGATAATAATTTTCGAATCAGGGAAAACTTTTCCTACTCTACTTGGTAATATTGGGTTTGCGTGAGTGTCCCACAAATTATAATATCTCAAACCAGGGTTGTTCATATCCTGATTTTTGGATGATTTCATGTATTGTACTCTGAATAAACTCAATCCATCAAAACCTGGAGGATCCACATAAAATGTTTCACCAAAACAACAATCAGGGTTTTTATGCCACATTAATGTTGGGATGTGAAGTTTGAAGTTTCTTGCTTGTCCTGTTGTATCATCAAATTGGTCATCAAATGGTTGTAGTGCAAACTTTTCACCATAGAACAAATCTATTGTTTGATTAGTGTAGTGAATTATTGCAATCGTTTTTTGTTCCTCAGGTCTTACAATTATAGGTTCACCAAATGAGTTATTAAAATAAACAACACTTGTCGTTGTTTGTCCACTTGATGACGCATAACCAAAGTATTCTTTCGAACCCAAAAATCCTATTGAACCAAACTTCGTATAATCTTTGTAAAGACCTGAATCTAATCCAGCTGGATCTTCTGACCAAGGAATATTCATATTCCAAATTTTAACATCAAATTGGTCAGTATAACAAACAGATTCGAAATTTATAACATTATCATTCCAATGTGGAGATGGTGTGATAGTATCATATAACGATATCATATTTGGTGGGTAAACTAATACTCTTGCGTAACAATCGTTCCCCAAATAACTATAATCAGGAGTATTTCTATCCAAAGTTATAGTATTTAGACACATATCAACAATTCTATAAGTCAATATAGGATAACAACTTTGTAGTTTTACAACACAATTAGCTTTAGTGTTCGTAGAACAAGCGTTTGAAGGTGTTGGTGTTGGACAAAATGTCGCTGATGGTGTTGGGGTGGGTGTAGGTGACAAACAAGGGTCTGTTGGTGAAGGTGTTGGTGTTGCAAATGGTGTTGCTGTTACCGATGGGGTAACTGATATTGTAGGTGTTGGAGTTGGGGTAACAACATTAACACATTGACATGTATTTGAACCCTCACCATCATAAAATATTGTTACAATGTCACCGATTGCAAATCCCCTCACAACATCCGTATCACAAGAATCAAATGTTAGTGTCATTTGATTAGTACCAATTAAGGTATTCATTTGGACTGTGTAATTTGAATTAATTACATAATCACTATTGGTTAACGCACTCCAATAAAATGTAGTACCAGTACCACCAGTGAAAAAACCTCTTGGACTTGCTGTATTAAAGATAGGACTCGATGTTGAATCCATAAATGGTATTCCATATGTATTTCCAGTATTACCATCAACATAGAGTGGATATTTTATATTCTCTTTGTTACTTTGTGGTGCACCTGAGGAATTTTGTGCATTGAAACTTGGTTCTAAAATAAATGTATTAAATTGACTATATGTATTAGTTGGTAATGTGTTATATGACACTTCACTATCACCTACTTGGAAATACGCAATATTGAATGTCCCTTGTGATAACTTCAATCTTGCAGTATCTGTCAACCTAGTATTAATTAACCCCGATGTATTTTTTATTATATATCCCATTTGTTTATAAATATATTATGTAGGATTTTATGTTACCACAGCTTTACAACAATCACAACCACTTATTCTCAAATTCGAGATTGTAAAACTATCTGTGCTTGTTCCTATGTAACAATTTATGTCTATATTTTTTAATATTGATGTTGTTGTTGATAAAATAAAATCATCACCAAGTTTGTATATAACATTATTCCATACCTCTGTCAGTGAAGAAATATATTTTGTTTCTCCTTGACAACCCGGTGTCGGATTAAATGTTTCTCCTGTAGTCGTAGACGAATAGGACATACCACTTAGAACAGAATTTATTTCTAATTGTGATGTAGTTGTTGCAGTACATGCAGTTAATGAAGGTGAATTACTCGTTGTGTTCAAATGTCTGACATCAAAAGTGAGGCTAACACCTGATGGTAGTTCGGGATTCACTACAATTGTCGATGTATAATCGAAAACATTTAACGATGGTGAACTTATCGATTGACTATTAGTTGTTTGAATTGATACTGAATATGTTGTAAAGCCTGATGGTTTTTCTAAAAATATTGTTTTTGATATTGTTGTACCTGACACATCTTTTGTAACTACACTATACAAACCAGAACATAAGTCAAAAAACAACGGAGAATTTTTATAACTTATCCCACCATTGATTGAATATGAATATGGAGGATTTCCACCAAAGGAATAAACCGAAAGTGTTCCATCACATCCACAAATTGTTTGATTAATTGTTACAATACTATCTAAGGCCATTTTTAATTTTTTTTATGGTGTACATGAAATACAACTTATATCGTAATAGATTTTTAAATTAGCTGTTATTTGTAAATCAATTAGTGAAATTGGTGGATCACATATTGTATTAATAATAATTTGATTATTGAGTGGGTCTAAATCAACAGTTTGGATACCATCGTACTGAAGTAAGGTATTACTTAAAGCTGTGTAGTACTCATCGTCTGTTGGGAAATCATTTAAGGTAGTGCCAGTATAAAAAGTACTAGTTTTCACGGTTGAGCCTCCTGATACAACTACCTCATAAATAGCTTCATTTAAAATACAACCCGTATCACCTGAGGTTAAGTCAAAAAATCCTTCAATCAACATTTGTTGTGGACCTCTTTTACCTATTTCACCAGTGAATGAAGATACATCCTCACATAAACTTAATATTTCATATGAACTTACCAAATTATATCCAAACATTCTTACACTTCGTGTTCTAACACAACCATTGTCGTCAGTTACTGATAATGTGTAAGAAGCTGCCGACAATCCAGTAATCGTGAGTCCAGTTTGACCACTTGGAACATTTGAACTCCAAGTCCAAGAAAATGGTGGTTCACCATTAGTTATAAACGCATTAATCTCACCATTTAAACCGATTGTTGGTGATATAACATTTAAATTGAAGTCAACACTATTCGAGATTGATATATTAAATGGTTCGATTTGTTGACAAAAATTTGAATCGGATACAGACGCTGTGTAATTTCCTGAAGCTAAATTATAAAAAGTGTAAGACAAACTACTACTAGTATCTGATTGAATTCCGATGTCATAAAGATATGGAGGTGTGCCGCCTGAAGTGATGGTTAAAGTAACTGAACCATCCTCATTATTACAAGTTGTACCAGTAGTAGATGTACTAAGAGTAAATAAATTTGTGTTACTAATGGTAATTGTTTGGGTGTATACACAAGGACCACCATTTGTTATTTGAAGTGTGTAGACACCTGAACTTAAATTGTTGAAAGCTGTAGAACTACCAAAACTAGAACTTGTTTGAGTGTTACCTAAATTATCAGTAATAGTTGCAGTGTAAAAACCAGAACCTCCAGCTAATTGTAACGACAATCCACCTGAGTTGTCATTACAAGTAGAATTTGTTGTGTTTAATGATACAACATAGAAACTATTTGGGGTTTGAATAGTTGTTGAACTTGTGGTTGTACATAACCCAGCATCTGTAACATTTACCGAAAAAATACCACTTGTAAGTCCTGTAAAAGTATAATATTGGGAAAATGTTATCACCGTTTCCCCATTACTTCCTTGATAATAATAAGGTGCTGTTCCACCACTAATGTAAACTATCACTTCACCATCACCTGAAAAACAAGAGGGGGGTGTACCCAAAATATTTGTAACATTTAATGGGGGAATACTTTCGATGGTTGCTGTTTTAGATACAATACAACCACTAGCATCTTGTATTGTTAATGAGTATTCACCTTGTGTTAAACCAGTCAAAAAACTACCACTTGTTAGTGATGGTACCCATCCGTAATTATATGGTGGATTACCTGTCAGACCTGTAACATAGATAGCACCAGTATTCACAGCACAATCAGCGTCATTTATAGTATAAAATCCGAAATCCAAAGTTGTAGAACTTTTTACAATACAAGATTCAGTTTTTCCAACACAACCACCCCCATCAGTTCCAACAACATAATAAGTTCCTGGTTCTAAACCATAGAATGTTGTCAATTGTTGACCATTAGAAATGGTTTGAACTGCAACATCTGAATTTATGTTATATAAATAAAATTGTTGTGCAAAATAGTTGTATATTTCATCAAAAAAAACTGTCAAATAACCATTTGGGGAATTACATACTGTGTGTCCAACTTCGGCTATGTTTATACAACTACCTGAGGAAATATAAATCGAGAAGGGTGAAGTTTGGGTAGGACAACTATCAAAAAGATAAAATGTGTAAGTACCCGCACTCAATCCACTGAAGGTATAAGTTGTAGCAGTTCCTATAATTGTTGTTGAACTGAATGGGTCAATCATCTGAAGGGAAACACCAGGAGAGGTTGATTGGATACTTAATTCGAATGCCCCTAAATTAGAATTTGTACAATCTCCAGTGATTGATGTGACAGCAAAATTTAATTCACAAGACATTAACTACATAATATTGAAAAGTTTATCCCAACATTCAATTTAAAATCGAATTGTTGTTCTTCTTCAGGACATAATAAACTATAAACCACTAATCTGCCCTTATTTGTAAAATAATAATCATAACCCAAATTAACTAAATCCTCTAGGGCAAATGTTAAAGCATTTTTCCAAGCTGATAGACTTGGTGCACTTGTTATTAAATTATTATATCCGAAACCATTAAAAAATGAATAACTAATAACTTGTACTGAATTAATTCGTACATCAACGAACCATTCAGTCGTTAAACTATTCAAATCACAATTATTCATATTATAACCATTACCATTCAAGTAAGTATTCAAAACATTACCCAACACAGCAAAAAAGTCAGGGAGTTGTGGGTTAATTTCACTTGGATATACTGAACATTGGACAGCATCAATCGGACAATCATATGAGAATATAGATGACGATGTACTACATGAACGACAAGTTGGTGGTAATCTTTTAGCCGCGGCATCATTACCTGTTTGTTGATTTGGATTACTTATTACCGGAGGATTTCCTACACCAGTTCCACCCTGATTTGGTACTGGTATCTCGAAAGGTACAACTTGACATCCCTCTTGTCTTCTCCAAACAAATTTTTGTCTGTGAAATATAGAATTTTCCAATTTAGTACCTGTATTCCATATAGTTGTGGTTGGTATCATTTGTTCAACCATTCTTATCCAATAATCACCTATACCTTGTACATACTCCAACATTGTTTCATAACTGAAATTATTGTTAGGTATATTAATAGTTTCTTTAGATTGTAAGTATTTCCAGAAAATAGACTCAAGTGTTGGATAACCACCAGTTTTACCATTAGACGCAAATAATCTATTTCTAACATTAATCGTATTATTCCAAAATGTTTGTGCAAATTCGAAAAATGTTTTCCTTTGGGGTTGTGGATTTATTTCAGTCCAATCCACACCACCTCTATTTGGGTAGTTTGTGTATGGATTAGGATCACAATATGTTGGTGGTACATAATTTAACCCTTGATTAGGTATTGGGTAGTTAAATTCATTTGACATATACCAAACATCATAAGCAATACCTTGAGCTGGATTCATAAACAAATCCATATTTTTAACATTCAAAACCAACTTATCATCTTCAACATTGTATCTAGCGTTGAATGTTGACTCGTTATTAGACCTCAATCCAACTTCTGAATCATGCCAACTTTTGTTATTATCGACAATAGAAGATAAATTATATCCCAACGACATAAATGGGAACTTTCTAAATCTATTCAAATAAACTTGTCCGTAATTGAATGGTATCAGTGTGGTTTGAAAATTTGGATTGTTTCCTGTAAAAGTGGAATTAACTAAGTCTACTTCTTCAGGTGCTCGATGTTGAGGTGTTTGTTCGAACCACCCACTACCTATTTGGAAGAAGTAATCTTCACTTTCAGGTGGAGTTGTTGGATAACCAAACTCATCCATAGGAATTTCACCAGTTGTCAAATTAACACTTACTGAGGTTGATGAAGTGGTAAAACCAGTATAATCGTATCCCAAAATTCTAAATACATTTGTTGGGTCTAAAGATGGTAATATTTGTGTATAAGTACCTCCAGAAATTTGGGCATATTGTTGATTGAAGTCATCCAAATTGATTTTTTGGTCAGCTAAGTATACAAATTCATTAAATTCAACTAAAGCTTCAGGAGCACCAATTAATCTCAATAAAATTTCTATCGATTTCCTTGTACCTTTGGACTTAAATAAATAAGCAGAATTTAATACCAAATTTCTATAAAATTGATAGTTAAGTTGGTCAGGTGTAGTTTGTGTTGGTAAACCAGTGTATTGAGAAAGATTTTGATTTGTTTGTCCGAAAACTGAATCCAAAAAGGCCGTGTTAGAAATAGGTGATATGTTTGTTGTCCACCCTAAAGTTTGTGCTAAATTTTTTAAAAGTTGTGAAGGTATGTCAGCACCAACATTATAATTTACTGAAGTCATATTTGCTAAGGCATCTATGAACTTCTTTGTTTCATCAAAACTTCTACCATAAATTTGTAGAATCTTCTCCATTTTTTGGTCAGGAGTGTCAAATTCTTTAAAAGCTGGTGTTGTATAAAATCTTGATATTAGATTAGTTTGATACAAATCGAAGAACTCACTAATCTCATTTAACTCTGTAAGATAAGTCGTAAATTTTCCAGTCTGTATGTCAATGTTCCAAAAACCATTTAAAGGCCAAGTTAATAATGAAGTGTTTATTAGATAAGTTCCATCATCACTTAGAGTTGGGGTTACAAATTGTGCCGTATAAATTGGTGTAATATTACGATTCAAAAGGAAGTTTTCTACTTCATCTAAATTTTCGTTGAAAACTTTGTTTACCTCAGAATCATTAGGTCTAATTACTATATTACCATAATAAACACTAAGTCCTGAGAATGGATTACCTTGTGAACTGAGTGTCAATACACCTGAAGAAGAATCTGTTGTAGGTGTTATATTTGTAATTGAAAACCCTGAACTACCCAAATATAAAGAATATTTAGTGTAACCAGTGGTCATATTCCTCAAATCACTTACTTTTACTTCCCTTAAACTAAGATTCCTCGTTGCATTAATAGTAAAATCGATTTCGAATGGATTTCTTAATCTTGAAACAATTAAATCGAATGTGGTTTCATCCGTAACCTCGTTGTAAAATATATTCTCCACTGTCGCACCAGTAGTATAATCCAAACCCTGAAATGTTGACTCCAATGCGGCTGGGAAGTAAGAAATTATAGTAGTAATCGAGGCTGACATCCTCTTTACCATGGAACCATATAATGTAAAGTTTGTTACTAATGTGAGGTCAAAGTTGGGGTATACCTTAAAATTATTTTCTATTATTGCTTTGGATTGACCAATATTTTCAACACCCAATCCATTTAAATTGATTGGTTCAGAAAAAGTACCCGTAATAAAATTTCTATTGACCTTTTCACTTGTTGAAGTAGAAAATCCAAAGTTAGCATTAGTCAAACCCCCACCTGTAACTAGTTGTAATCCAACTAAATTATCTGAGAAGGTTTGTGCACCAGTGACTGGTTGCGGTGGTACTGTAAAATTATTAGCCATTATTGTGATGTTATTCTAGAAAAACTTTTGTTAGTATCAATATTGTCACCTCTATCTTGTCTAACCTCATAAAGAGTTTCGTTGAATTGGTCTTTAATTTCGTAAAGATTATATTGTTTATAAATGTTATTATTGTTATCATACATAGTGTAGATACCATCTTCCATAGATTTCGTTTGATTACCAAATAGTGCAATAGCTAATGTTCCAAAGTCGTGTTCAGCTATTTCGATATCTAAAGTAATAGGATTGAAATAGGTATTAGTAATAATAATGTCTTGATTCGGTTGTCCGATGTATGGAATTGCATTTGGTTTATTTGATGGTGCTGAAGATGGAGATAGAGTACAAAATACTAAATTTGTATTTGTATCTGTGTATCTATATCTTACAGCTTTCTGTGATGTATTCGTTAAATTTTGGACAACTGGTTCACAGAAAAATGAAGAAGTAACTATTCTAAAAAAATTGGCTATTTTAGAACCATCTGAATTCAAATACTCAATCCTATATCCAACTAAACCTTGTTCAAAAAATTTATTTCTATATAACGAAGGTACTTGATTTAAATCTATTACTAAACCTCTAACATTCGGTAATGTTGATAGAACGGCACAATCCAAAATTTTTGTTCTAATTTGAACAGGTCTTAACATTAGAGTGTAAATTCCAACTCTATTAAATTGGTCACTTGGTAATGTCAAATTATATAATCCACCTAAGACCTCAATTCCTGAATTACCACCAGTGTTTGCGTTATTGAAATAAGGTTTGAGAATTGTTCTTGCATCCAACTTTGTTAGAACGAAATTTTGTGTTTCGTCTCTTGATGGTGTATAATTTAAGATAATCTCAACATCTTCTGGTGAAACATCTGCCGGTCTAATTGTACCATAACTACCTGTTGCCATTTTTTATACTTTTCTTTTGTTTATAAATATTGAACTTATATATTTACAATATTAAAAAATTTATATCCATACTTTTCCAAATCCCCAACATTGTCAACTTCACCCAATCTAATTAGTCTTTCTAACCCAGATAACTTACCCCTCTCAACAAAAACATTTGATTGTACTTCAGGTTCTGAAATTACATTCATTAATACCTCATCTTTTGTTATTGCCGAACAAACAATAGTATCATTAGTAAATCCAGATTGTTCAACTAAAAAAATAGTTGTACCATCTATATAATCATAGTATAATATATCATTTATTGTATATGAGGTAAAAAGACCTGAACTATCGGGGCCGTGAAAAGTTCCAATTACACCTGAACTTCCTGTAATTGGGAAACCTAAAATGAAACCTCCACCATATAAATTATTTCTATTACCATAGACTCTTAAATCATTCAGAGAGGATTTAGTGTATCCAGTTACTAAAAAAGGTACTGATGTGAAATCATCATACGATTCTAACGCAAAATCACAACTGGAGTCTCCCGAAAATAGATAATCATAACTCAATGGTGTACCAGACCAACTACCACCTTGTGGTACAAAATATGCTGTACCATTTGGGTTAGGAATAGTTACACCACTAATTGGTAATGTTATTGTTTTTTTTACTATATTTAAACCCCAAGGACTATTACCCGACATAGTAATTGTATAGTTAGCACTACTTGATGGATAATCATGGAAATAATTATTCCCCAAGTTAGAAGGAACTGATTCTGTTGGTGTGTTATCTCCCCAATCTATTGTGTAAGTTGAAAACTCCAAGAATTTTTTGGCCGATAGTGCAGAAGTATTTGTTAAAAAGACTCTATAGGCATTAGATGGGTTTCCAGAAAAAATAAAATTAGTGATTGTGTCTTGTTGGAAAATCATTCCATCAAATAATGAATAATATCCTATATCTACAGTATTTTGAGTTAACATAATCGGTATTGTCAAACCTGTTAACAATGATGAACCATTTGTACCACCCGATAAGATATCAGGTAAAGGGGGATAGAAAAAAGTATACCCACTATAGTTAGATGGTGGTGTATTTGAAATTGAAACGATTGAGCAACAAGGGTCAGCACTGATAGGTGTTGGAACTGAGCCCAAAATGAACCTTCCTAATTTCAAATCGTTTTTAAGATTTTCAGGAGAAATCCTTATATGATATGTTTGTTCTTGCATTATGGATTTACGTATTCATACCATTTTATGGGTTTATTTGTAATCCCAACTCTATCGATATTATCGTAAGGAAATTCAAAAACTTTGTATGTTTTATTATCGTAGTCCAATTTGACTTGATAAAAAAAGTATCGACTTCCATCGAAGGTGAATCGATTACTCGGTAATGATGCTTGTGGTGTTGTCATCATCTTAACGAAGACACCAAGTTTAGCATCAAAGAACTTTGCTGACATATAAAATGTATCTAAATTCAAATATTCTCTATCCAATAACCAATAAAAAAAGAAACCTTCTTTATCACCAATAAAATCCAAATTGAAAATTGGTTTTTTTATTTGGACATTAGGTGTTTGGTTAGAAGTGGATGCCGACATTGTTTCACCTTGCTGAACTGGAATTATTACCGTAAAATAATTTTTTTGTGTTTTTACATCGTTAGTGTCGTAAAAATCGAGTTTAAAAAAGGAGTTTGTAAATGAATTTGTAAAATAATATACCTCAGCACTTGTGAAACCCTCAGTTAAATATGAACTTTGCCAATCATTTACATTCGTTGTTGTAGATATTGGTTGTAACGAATTTTGATTCCAAAAATAGAATTCATATCTTATTTTCGTTTGTTCATTAGGACTATACTCAGCATGACTAAACCTAGTAACTTCAAAGTCCTTAGGTAGACCAATAACTTCCCCTAAAATAAAATCTTCATAGATTTCAATACTATCAGTCCTATTTAAGAAATCCCATTTGATTTCTATAGGTAAGTTAATAGTTTTGTTTGTTGTAGGTAATGTAAAATAAAATTGGTTACTCACAATTATCTATTATTGGTTGAGGGGTTGATTTATCTTCTTTATAATTAGTTCCTTCAGGAATTATTCTAAAATAATAATTACCAAATGGATAATGACAACCATTAATGAAAGGATGGTTGACCCCCAAATTTGTTGAGTCAACAAAACCATAAGGATAAACATCTCTCCATCTGAATGTGTTTGTCGATGTCGAATAATATCCATAATCAGGTACACCTACCAAGTTTCTTGCAGTTTCTTCTTCAATATAATCAGAAAAAACTCTAGTTTTTATACCATAGTGTGGTTGGTAATAATACCCCAAAGGATTGATTATGTCTGTTTGTATATTAAAGACATCAGGGTTATAGGTTATTTTATGATATAGTTTTGATATTACTCTTTCTTCTTGTGTAAAATTATTCCATTCACATAAGTCCCCATTAATATAATCACCCTCCTTTAGAGTATCATTATAATAAAAATTATAATTAATACCATCAGAAAATTTACTATATGTATTCAATGTAATACCAGTAACATTGGATAATGGGGTAGTCCACCAAGTTTGAGGTTCTTGATTTACCAATGGTAAATTAAACCCATATCCCTCTTTAAGCGGATAATTTGGTCTCAATGTCCAACCGAAATAACCTCTCCATACTACTGAGAAAAACAATTCACTGATAGGTCTTTTTTGGTTATCAATTAAGTTTTCTAAAGAAAAAGTCTTGTTGAAAGACAATGTGTATGATGGAGAGCCATCTTTTATAGACACTCGTGCTTGTTTAGTAGGAGTAAAACCACTACTTTCATATTTCTTTTTAGAACCGAAAACATTTTGTTCAAAACCTGTTTTTACAAGAACAACATCCTCAGGATTAGAAATTACCTTGTGTACTCTAACATAGTATTGTGATGTAGTATCTGCCGTATTACCAGGTAAAATTACTTTTTTAAATCTTCCTCTTCTATAGTTTGAAAAAGTATTACCTGTAAATCCCACATCAACAATATTAAAAACAGTATCTTGGTAAGAGGAGAAATTAGTTCCCAAAGTATAAACTTGAAATATATTTTGAATAGTTCTACCGGTATAACTAAAATTTAATGACACATAATCACCAACATTCAATCCATGGGCAAATGGACACAAAAATTGTATTAAATTTCTCCCATTGAAGGTATTACCTCTAATTATTGTGAATGGTATTCCATCAGACACATTCCATGTATGTGAAAATCCTGATAGGTCTGTAACAAATAGTCTTCTTTCGTAATCATTATAAATGGGGTATGTCAAATAAACTCCCCAATTGTAAGAAGTGGCACTTTTACTAACAAAAGTTAAATGTGATAAAGGGGGTAATGTATTACCTGAAGCTTGGGTATACCCACTAACATTATTATCTGTTCTAATAAAATCGAACTCAAAGAACTGAGGAAACCCAGACCAAGGTACTAGGGCTGGATTACCAACTAAACATTGTTGAGCGGCAGATTCCACCTCATTTACATAATATAAATTATTTTCAAATGGTGTATAATTAGTAAAACCAGTATAAGAGTTTAGAAAAATTATAGACATTTTTGATGTAGGTCTGAACTTGTCTGATTTAGCTCTTTCATCTTGAAAAAGTTGTTCGAGTCCCACATCAATATTTCTGTCATATTCTGTAAGTTCTTTCATTGTTTGTTTTAGAGGAACTCCAAAAGACAATGTAGTATCCGGTGCCGATTTGTATCTTAGTGAACCTAAAACAACTCTTATGTTATTAATATTACCCATTATTCTACTATATTATTAAAATCTAACCATTTTTTTGAAAATTTATCCCATGCTGTTTTACCTTTCTTAAGTCCAAAATAAAAGAAGAATGGTGCACCCACTTGGAAAACTCTAGCTTCATAATCGTTGGGTGGATTTTGAAGTCGGTATGTTGTCTCATATTCAGGTGTAGGTTGATTTCTATCAATAGAATAGATGAATCCTTTAAAATCACCATTTAGTGGATTCCCAAACCCAGATGGTCTGTAGTATCTGGAGTATTTAAATAATCTATCAAGTGATTGATAATTGTATTTAAAATAACTTAAATATGGATAATTCGGGTCATCGTTAACATATTGTTCAATAAATTGAGTAAACCAATCGTTTCGTTCAGAACCAAAAATACTTTCACCCAAACCTTCACTATTTTCTTGTATTTGCCATTGATAAAAAGGTACTTCTTGTGAAAAAGTCCCTATTGAATCGAAAGAACAATTGTTGTTCCCAAGTATTGGTAAATTTGGATTTAGAATGGTTCTACGAGGTGACACGAAATCTCTAGTCTGTGTCTCAGATGAAAAGAATATACCAAAAACAGGATCCCTAGCATTTGGATTATTGAAAAACAATGGGTCTTGGTCGTTAGGTCCACCCACTGGTGGATAATTTATAGCATTGAACTCGTAAACTCCTAACTCAGAATTAATCGAAATCATTTGAGCGTAATCCCCATCTACAAATAAATTATCACGATTATTATCAAAGAATAATCTAACATTAATTGCAGTTCTGTTTAAGAAACGATCCAATACCCTTTTATTTGTGATTCTATTGATGATAAAAACATTTAAGATTTCAGACACATCTTGGTAAGATGTTTCTTTTAATCTATTAACCATAAAACCATCGAACTGGTTTGAATAAACTAATTCTTGTAAATATTGACTTCTCGGTCCTAAATCAATCATAGTGGTTGGAAATTTCAAATTTCTGTTATTTCCTTTGTACGATGGTAAACTAATTCCAAAAATTGATGGGGCTGATGGTTTAGGGCTACCTCTAAATACACCAACCCTCACTGGTGAATTTGGTGCTGGTGGTGTCACATTTATATTTGTGAAGGGACTAGACCTATAATAGAAATTATTAGTATTTGGGTCTAAAATCATAGTGTCATAACAATAAACACTGAATGGTTGGTTGTTACTATCAAAAAATCTACTATTTTGTATAGAGAACGCAAAAAGAGAACCATTAATCCAATTATTTGTAAAAATGTGTGAAAATACATTCCTACATGCCGCAAAATTAATCTGAATTCTAGATGTCCACTCCCAAAGTAGTGTTAGGTCTTTATCTAAGGACTTGAATGGTGTGGTAATAAATACATAACATCCTCCTTGCATAATTAGTTGTCTATCACTAGAAACTCCATTGGTATAACAATTATTACCAGTTGGTCTAACAGCTATCTCAGTTGCACCATTTGGTACATAATAACAACTAAGTGGTACTAAAGATTGACAATCAAAAGTATTTAAAGCTTGTATGTTTAGATTATTCTCTTCAATTGATTGACTGATACTTGCAAATGATGGACTACCAACAGGTGAACCAGTGCCATTAAAGAAAGTTCCATCATCAGAAATTATATAAACACTCAAACTTATATTTGCCTGCCAAGCATAACTATTAGCCCCATTTCTGAATGTATTTGTTGAAGTTGGTAATCTGTCAGAACGCATTACAATTCTATCGTCTATTGCGTTGAATTGATACCCCATTCTTTGTGTATCATCATATGTTGGCGAATAGTACCAAGTTTTAAAACTTAATTCTTGTCTATTGGGACTAAATATACCAAGATTTCTTTCTTTATCCATCTCACCACTCATATATGAACCCCCATCTACTATTTCGTTTGGAAAATATCCAGTATTCTTATAAAATTGAACATTAACACCCAAACCACCAGGATTACACTGTGCACTAGCAGTAGGTGCGGCTACATTCTGTGATATTGGTGAACCACCAAGAGTGGATATCTCATTATTCTGAGAAGTGAACCATCTACAAGGGACAGCATCCCTTCTACTTAAAGTTACTTGGAACACATTCCTCAAATTTCTTTCATCATTTACATTCAAACCATTTTGTTTGATAGGTGCACCAATAACTTTCAAATATCCACTACCACCATAAACATTTGCTGTACCAGTATCCAAAGTGTCTCTTAACAAGTTAGCACCAGTAAAAAAGTTAGTTGGTGTTGTTTCATCTAAGGATGAATAGTAGGCTGGTAAATTAGAGGTAAAACCAGTATACCTAGCACTACCTGTTGTACTATCTCTAAATCTATATGATGGATAATATAAAAATTGATTTGTATTTGGGTCGACACCATTTGTACTATTTGCATAGTGTTTTACAGATTTATAACGACCTTGGATTGGGATATTCATTTTATAATTAGACCCTCTAACTATAACTGGTCCGTTTGGTCTACCTTGGTTATCTAATGGATACCCAAACAATCTACTCAAATCGTATTCAATTTCAATTCTATCGGAATAAGGGTCAACACCTCGAACCATAAAAACAATTACTTGTTCACTCCACTCTCTAAAGTTTCTCAATGTTATCGTATCTTGTGGCCATACACAGAAATTGGTGTTATAACAACAATCACTTGTATTAACTACATGAATCAAACTATGACCATTAATTACTCGACTATTCAAAGAATCACTAAGATTATTCGGTGGTAATACCGAAATATAGTCGTTAACGGTCATAGCTGTGATAACTTGAAAATATTCAATATCTATTGCAAATTTGTGTTCATTTATTACATTGTTTTGGGTAACTTGATAAAATGATTGTCCTTGTCCACCAGGAAATCCCGGGCCGAACCAGTTACCACTTCCATTTGGGTTCGCGTATGGTACTAAAATACCACTTGTGGTGTTTTTTGTTGTACCAGTAGATGATGTACTCCCAAATTGATTGACTATTGTATAACCTGTAACATTGACATCGGATGATAGTTCCGGATTTTGGAAACTTAGTATCGTACCTGGTCTCAATTCAGTAATTTTATCAGGTTTAACCATCAACATCATAACATTATCCAAATGATATCTTTCATTCGAATTACCGTATCCAAAAGGTCTTCCACTTATTTGTAATTGATAGGTGTAAGTCATATTTGCGGGCAAACCTTTTTGTTGTAATTCTACAGCTATTGTGTTACCTAAATTTAAATTTATAGTTGTTGATAAGGTGTAACCTTGTGGTACAGAACTTGCTGGAAATAAAGTAATAAATGGAGCGGCTTGTGTGGTGCCATTGATTACCAAATGAAAGTTTTTCTGTCCTGAAGTATAAGATGATGCGTTAACTGTTAATGTTATTGTGTATGTACCATTTTCAGGAACAACATATGTGTTACTACCACTATTCCAAGGATTTAAAACTAAAGATGATGTTGGTTGAGCTAATTGATTTTGAAAAGGAATTGGATTTAATATCGAATATGTGTTTGGGTCAGGATTGTTGAATGTAGTTCCGCCTGATACCAAAACACCCAATTTTTCAGTATTGTATTGATTATAAAAAGTTTCCCCATAATAACCATTCTCTGTTGGGGCAAAATTGACTTTGATTCTATTGTAACCTCCACCCGGATTTACAAACTGATTTAATTGGTCAAAATATTTAGCTTTGACATTAAAGAGGTTGATTCTTTCGTATAATGGTAATGAATTGGTAAAACCTTTACCTGTTGAGTTACCAGGTCCATCTGTAAAAACAGTTTCAAGTTGTGGTGAACCGTAGTTTAATCCGAGTGTGTTATTACCTGATAATAATTGTTGTATACCAAATAAACCTTGAGTGATCGGTCCATCCCAATAAGAAAATTGTGTCAATGGTGAAATGTATGCTGACAAACCAAGATTCACATCAAAAGCTAATTCAGCTGCAGTAGGTCCGGGACCTAAAGCGCGTTTACCTTCCTGACATTCACACAAATCACATTCAGGATATGTCAAGTTCGGTACTTCCATATTAGCTATTCTTCTCCAATCTGGAATTCCCAATTGTTGTAAAATATAAGCTACCAAGTGAGCCACAATTAAAAAAATATTTAATATTGGTCGTGCAATAAAAATTAAGATAATAAATAACAAATATAAGAGGTCAAATCTATAAACAGTATCGTTCGTTGGGAATCTGACATTATCACTTTCACAAGTATCATCCAAAATATTTTTAACTGAGATAATTCTGTCGGGTAAATATCCATTTCTATATTGATCGATTAATTGTGATACTGAATAAACTTTGTTGAAAATCATCGGGTAAAATTTGTCCTCACAATTAATTGCACTTTGAATCATTTCTTCACCTATTGTTGTACCAGTCAATCCATAATCGTTCCAATCAACACTGAAAGCATATGATTTAATAAAAGCTAAATAACTTTCGTAGTTTGGATTTGTTGGTTCGTAGTATGATCTAGGGTCAACGCCAACATTAGTCCAACCATATTCTCTAACATTCGGGACTAAAAAATATCCCCTTTTAACTGTTTCAGATAATTTTGGTGATTGATTCCATTTTATTTTGAATCTATATTTTGCTTTTGTGGGAATACCTTTTTTCGGATCATTAGATAATACTCTTTCTCCAAATTCATTAGTAATTACATAATCCAAATTCATAGGTACATCAACTAACCACGCACCATTTTCATCAATAACTTGTCCACCACTTTCTAAATCATATGTTTCAAGTATTGGTCTTCCAACTTCGTCTTCAAAAATAGTTTGTCTTATAGCTAATATTTCACCAGGTCCAGCAACTAAATTACACAATTCACCTTGTTTGGATTTCGGTTTACAATTTCTTCTTTGGTAATCTTTGTCATTAGTTGAGAAAATAGATCCCATAAAAATAGCGGTGGGAGTTATTGTAACATTAGCTTCGGTAGCTAAATCAAAGTCTGTTCTTGTAATACCTAAACTACAGACTTCAGGTTGACCCCACAATGGAACAACTTCTAATGTCCTATTGAATGATACTATTTGAGGAAGTTCATTCAGATTTGTTGATTTCCTAAATTTATTACCAGCCACTTGGTTTTCAGTTGCTATACCATTTCTGATTAAATCTTGGGGGGCTAAAGAGAATTCACCAATGTCCGATAAGTCCACATCAACATGTATAGTTTGGCTACCTAACGGAACACCAAAAATCATATAGTCACCACTATCGTTTGTAATTGTTGTATATCTATAATACTTGTCAAATACCTCAATGTAATTTGGGTCTAATAATACTTGTTCCTTATCGAAGAAACTACCTGTGGGAACATGACCACTATGTGATTGTGTTTTCGGTAATAAATTATATCTGAATCCATCGTCATTTGTTGTTGTTAATGACCTATATGGATATAAATCAGAAATGATTGGATTTAGTTGATCTTGGTCAGATAGAGGAATAAATACTGAAATTCTGGCATTTGGAATACCGAATCCATCATTAGCCGTAAGTCTACCAACAACAACACCATAATCAGAGCATTGTCTAGTATAAATTTGACTTTGAGTTATTTTCAAAGATAGAATCTCCAAAAATTCAAAATCTTGTTCCAATTGTACATTTATTGACTTATCTACACCAACTTGGGTTCTTATTCTATATGAGTTTGACATCAATTACTACTTTTAAGATAAATAGTTTATTTGCTATTTTCATTAAAAAATAAGTAATGTGATGTTTAAATAAACCTCTAAGAGAAATTAGTTGATTTGAAATTTTTGACTCTAACATTAATATCAGAATTAGGAAATCTAACTTGATAAGTTTGGGTTGGTTCAGCAAAAATAGTGTCATCGATTAACTCAATCTGTCTGGTTTGTGAATTTAGATATCTTTGTGAAGTTTGTGATGAAGAATATAATCCACCAACTTTATTGAAAAATCTAATTTCAGTAATTGATATAACCCCATTTTGTGATTGGATAATTCTTCTCAACTCTGACACATTTACATTTTGACCCATTTCTCTGTTGGCTGGACTAAAGAATGTTGTTATGTCATCAACTATTGTTGTGATAACTTGACCTTGATTTTGAGTATTATCCAAAACAACATCAACATCAATGGTAAGGTCAATTACATTTGCACTTTCAATTGAGATGTAGTCGTTCAACATTCTATAGTTCGACAAATAGTTTGCTAAATTACTTTTCAAAGTAGTTGAAGTTATTTCAGTAAGTGCCCCATTTGTGTCGTAAGTTAACAATTTAATTTTTATTTTATTGTTTTCTTCTGTTATACCTACTTTAGCTGGTGCTCCATATTGTGATGGCATTGTTCTAATAATTGATTCATAGTCATTAATTGTTACAGCTCTATTTTGAGCTGCAAAATTATATGAAACATAGTTTCTTACTTCCTCCAATGATGGTACATTTGTACCTCCAATTGCAGCAGTTACATTATTACAACTCAATGAATTGACTACGGTTGTATTAACTGAATCCGAAGGTCCGTTAACAAAGAAATCTATATTTCCAATATTTGTTATAACACCCACACCCAAGTTACTTCCTGTCCCACCACCTATTCTATACTGAACAAATAATGTACTATTGGCTTTGAGTGTACTACCAAGTGCAAAATTATTTGAGTACTTATATAAATCAAGTTTATAACCATTCCTTGCAAATTCTCTTAGTTGTTCATCAGCTGATTGGCTACCACCACCAAATGTCATTTTTAAAAAACCTTCAGGGGTAAACTCAGAAATAAACTTAGTATTAACTTGTCTATATATCCCAACTTTTATACTTGGGTTGTCAGAAACCTTTGTTGGGTCTTCAATGAAAACTCTATCTTGGGCTAAAGCTTGTACTTCATACCATCTATTGTCAGCACCTAAAAACTCTTGGTTGGATGGAACATTTGCGTATTGCGTACCATCCTTTAATAAAACACTTGTAATACCCAAAACATTTTTATCAGGTAAAAATAATTCAAAAAAAGGTTTTACATCTAAAGCTGTTATTGTTCTTTTGAATACTTTGGTAACACCATTGACGACGGTTTCTCTTTTCGTAATTGTATAATTTGAAAGAATGTTATTAGCGTCAAAATTTGGTATTGTCAATCTATTTGGAGTTCCATCACCACCTACGGCTGAAGCAAAATCAATATCATAAACTGTTTCGAACACTTGACCACCACCATTAACTTGTGAACCCCTTCTTAATATACCACAATATCTTAAATCGGGAGCATCCCCAAAAGCAGGCACAGTTATTGAAAAATCAACCAAGGCTACTGATGGTCTTTGACCTGGTATTTTGAGACCATAGGTTCTTGCTATATTATATATCGAACTTCTTTGTTGTGCAAATTGTAATACTGTTTCTTGAATACTTCTATCAATATTGAATTGTAAGTTGTCTGTTACAGCAGCATTCAAATCTAGTAAAGCAGAAAATATTGAGGCATCGTTGAAGTTATCAATAACATCAGGGTAGTAAGTTCTGGTGAAATTAATTAACTCCGTTCTAATCGAAGCAAAGTCTCTGGTTGTATATGATATTTTTTTGTTTGCCATATTATTATACGTTAATTATAACGAAATCACTTTGGTTAAAAGCGGAATCTGTTACGATATAATCTATTTTTATGTTTGCTGTGTGTTCCTTTTGTCCGATTCCTGGAACTCTAAAAGTTTTTTTATCATTTTGGTCTATATAAAAACCTTTATCCTCCAATCCCTCTGAGGCTGGTTTAATGGTTATGTTTGTGATTGTTAAATTTGGTATAAACTCAGAAACTGTCTCTCTAATTTCAGATTCAATATCTGAAAAAGTCGGACCATCCAAAGGTTCGAACAAATACTCGTAAAGACGAGTTCCAAAGTCAGGTAAATAATACCTAGTACCTTTTCTTGTTAATAATAGATGTACTAAATTACTCCTTATTTCTTGATCACTTGTTTGTGATAAGTCGAAATAAGTTCCCAAACTTGAGTCCAAAAAGGGAAAATTTATACCATATGTTTTACCATCAGCCATAATAATAAATATATATCCTACATTTTTTCTATAAATACCATAAAACAAAAAATCACGACATAAAGTCGTGATTCTTATTTTTTAAGATGAACATCCAAAACATTCAAATGGTGAATCAGTTGGTTTGTTTGTTATAGGTTCAACATGTGGTAATGTTGGTGTTACTTTTGGTTTATCCATCTTTGATATATCCATAGCTAAGTGTTTTGCTCCTGTTGAGATTGCTTTTGTTCTCACATAATAACAAAGAGTTTTTAAACCTTTTTGCCAAGCGTGGAAGTGAGATGAAGTAATCTTCGATAAAGTAGGATTACCCATATAAATATTCATTGATTGTGATTGGTCAATAAAAGGTCCTCTATCTGCTGCCATATCAATCAACTCCCTTTGTGATATTTCCCAAATCGTTTTGTACTTCTTAATCAAGTGTTCAATTCTTTTAACTTTTTGATTGTACTTTTTGTCTTCAGGGTCTAAGTAGTTGTTGAAATTAATATTTTGAATCGAACCTTCATTGTATATAATTTCATTTTTCAAATCCTCACCCCAAATACCAAGTTTCTCAAAATCATTAATAAGATACTTGTTAACAATCATAATTTCACCACCAACTACTCGTCTATTGAAGATTGCTGAGTGAGCAGGTTCAGTCATTTCATATGAACCAGTAATCTTAGCAGAACTCGCTACGGGCATTTGTGCTGTAAACAATGAATTACAAATACCATATTGTTTAACATTTGACTTTAATATTTCCCAAGGCCATCTACCTGATAAATCAGATTCTGTTAATCCCCACATATCAAATTGGAATTGTCCTTGTGACATTGGTGAACCATCGAAGAAATCATATGGTTTATAATCACCATCAATTACCAACCTATTACTTTCGGTGATTGCGGCAAAATAAATTGTCTCAAAGATATCTTTGTTTAGTTGTTTTGCTTCGTCTGAAGTAAACTCATAATCCATAAGATAGAATACATCCGCTAAACCTTGAGTTCCAATTGCAATTGCTCTTTGTTCTTTACCACCCTTTTCACCTTTTGAAGTTGAATAGTTATTAATATCAACAACTTTATTAAGGGCTCTAACAACCTTTCTTGTTTCTTCATAAAGAAGTCTAAAATTAAACTCACCATCTTTTACAAAGTTTTTCAACACCATTGAAGATAGAGTACAGATAGCTGTAGTTTTCTCGTCAGTAAATTGGTAAATCTCGTTACAAAGATTTGATTGTTTGATAACCCCAATGTTCTGATGATTAGTTTTGTTGTTAGCATTATCTTTAGAACAAAGATAAGGTACACCAGTCTCAATTTGAGATTCAATTACCTTAGTCCAAACATCTGTTGCTTTTACTTTTTTACCCAAACCTAAATTTACCGCTTGTTCATAAACACTTTCGTACTCACTACCAAAACATTCTTGTAATGGTTTTAGACCAGCTTTTTTAATATCGTTAGGGCAGAATAAATACCAATCACCACCCTCTTTTACGGCTCTCATAAAATTATCAGGAATCCATAGAGCTGTGAACAAATCTCTTGCTCTTAATTCTTCCGCACCTGTATTCTTTTTAATGTCCAACAAGTCAAAGATATCTTTATGCCAAGGTTCAAGATAAATTGCGGCAGAACCTGGTCTTCTACC
>B570J29032_109959479_pt1 | contig 27146 bp, 27 predicted proteins | sample LakMenEpi16Nov12_FD_29032 | JGI IMG/M metagenome (IMG submission 29032) | reverse complement strand
GTCTATACAGAATTTGCAAGCAACAATTAAATCAAGATCTATTAGACATTGGCCGAAGCTCTCTGGAGAAGGAAATACAAAATTATCAAAATGCTAAAGGGTTTCCCGCAAAACATTTGGAGTATTCGTCCTCAAGATAAAGCGAAGCTCAACCGTAAGTATTAGATATGAAGCATTAAGCATAAAAGACTACACACAAAGATCTAAGCCACAAAGATTAGAGAAACAATTCATCAATCAACTTCATTTCAAATCTTTCTGAAAAAGACAATGACAAATTCAATAATAAAAATATTTGCATGTTTAATCATGCTAACAATGATTAACACAGTATCTCAAGCTGATAATGTTTGGCAAAAAGTGAATGAGTCTGTGGGTCAATCATTAGAAACAGCTTTACCAAGTGGATCTCAGTGGGAAATCAAAACACCTTCATTTCTCAAAACTCTAGATAAAAAAATTAGCAATATTGAAGTTCAATTTCCTTCTGGAAGCTTGAGGAGAGATTTGATTGTTGCGCAAGTCTGGATCCAAAGTGAGAACAATGGTGAAACTGAAAAGAATTTATTTGCTATTCCAATTCAAATACATTCTGGGTTGAAGAATTTTCAATTGAGTTCATTGAGCCTTCCTAAAAGAACTGAGTCTCATATTGCTGAGGACTTATTCTCAAACCATTTTGTGGCTGGCCTGTAAATTTTCTACAAGCCTAAATTCATTTAATTTGTGATTCAGCTTGATCATCGAAGTAGCAATCTACTTATCATAAATGGAACCGTATTGCATACTATCTTGCGCATTATCAGGAGCGCCATCCCAATCACTGGTTGGTGTTGTCCAAATTCTCATCATATAAACTCTTACAGTCTCTCCAGGCTTAATCCTTACTTTGCCGCCTTTCTCAAAGACTAAAGTGCTTGCCGAAATCGCAGCACCGACAGGACCACCTAAAACAGCTCCTGTTCCAACCTTTGCAACTTTGATGAGATTTTCACTCAAAGAACTTTTTCCTTTTACATGGCTTTTTAATGGGCCTTTCGTTTTCTTGAAATTGAATATTCCTTTTTCACTAGGCTGAGAGAGTGATAAGTCATTGTCATTTTCTTCAGGAATTTTCATAAGAACATTTGGCTTTGCATCAGTACCCAGCAATAATGCTTCAGTTTCAAGCGTAAATCCATTTGGGAAATATATACGATTAAAAACCACTTTGACTTTTCCACTTCTTAGGCCTCTGCGTGCTTCCTGCACATCTACAACTTCTCCGCCAACAATAGCACCAGCAGGTACAAACACTCTCAGAGAAGGCAAGTTAATCGGCTCATAAATTTTAATGCCAATTTTGTCTCCTGGCTCAGCCCGCTCACTATAGAGTCCCTCAATGATTTCAGCTCTTATTTCACCTGGCAATTGATTTACTTCAGCTGGGCATTGAAGAGGAAGAACGAATAAAATCAAGCAAATAAAAGAACATAAACTTGCATATTTTTCCAAATTACTTTTGAATGAAATGCTTGTCATAAAGTTTGGTAAAAGTGCTTTGGGACAAAAATAAACGCTGATCCTTATTGTCTAACTTTTATTTATGATCTGGAAATATTTTCAAGAAAAATAAATTGTAAAGAGAGTAATAATCGCTTTCTATTATTTGAACACAGTCAATGTTTCACCATTTCACGAAAGACAAAAAAGCACCTCTCACTCAATGAACAAAATAAGCTTGCAGTTAAAAGCTCAACCAATAGCACAAAGTAAAATACTAAAAAACCAAGTTCTAAGGCTCCTGAGGATCACAAAAATGGCAGACATCACAATCGAAATCTGATAAAAACCTTCTGCCAAATCGAATTATTTGACTGATGTTTCTAAAATCTTTTTCATAACTTCAATTGCTTTCGCCAGCTGAATATCTTTTGTCTTTTCAAGATTTTGATCTGGATTGATTATATTGTCAAAATCCGCAAACCATGGCCCTTGTTTGTCTTTGAGATTCTGCTCTGTAAGCTTGACTTTGTGATTTGGCTGAATTCCAATTTTGTGAATATCAGTTCCATTGGGAGTCAAATATTTGGCAGTTGTTATATTAATTCCTGAACCATCTGGCAAATCCCTCACCAATTGGACTAAACCCTTACCAAAAGTTTTTTCACCAACCAAAACCGCACGTCCATGATCTTTCAATGCACCACTCAAAATTTCACTTGCGCTTGCAGAGCCTTCATTTGTGAGCACTACTAATTTACCTTTATATGAAATCAATCTGTTTTTGTCAGTAGCTTTGGTGACCACATAACCATCTCGGTCAACGGTGCTGACAATGTCTTGTCCATCTTCGAGAAACATATTGGCAATAGTAATAGCATTATCGAGCAAACCACCAGGATTATTGCGTAAATCAAGAATAAGTCCTGGGCAATTACCCAATTGTTTCAACTTCTCTGCAAGCTCTTTAGATGCATCGTGAGAAATAAAAGTTGTTAGGTGAATATAGCAAATATTGTTGTTGATCTTGCGTGCTTGACCTTCAGGTATCGAATCAACTTTTATCTCAGCGCGCGTGATTTGATATTCTTTTTTTTCTTCACCTCTCAGTATAAGCAATTTCACATTTGTGCCCGGTGTACCTCTGATTTTTCCAGAGACTTCTTCGATTGAAAGGCCAGTGGTCGAGGTTCCATCAACTTCTAATATTTCATCTTTGGGTCTTAAGCCTACTTTAAATGCTGGAGTTCCTTGAATCGGAGCAATAACAACTATTTTTTGAGCTTTATCTAAACCAATTTGAATACCAATTCCTGGAAGCTTTGCATCAATAGCTTGCAATTCATCTTTGTATTCCTCTTTGTCCAAGAAACGAGTATAACGATCATTCAAGCTTGCAAGCATCGTCTGAACTGCTTTTTTTGAATCGTCATAAGTCTTGATTTTGTCTTTGTACCTACGATCAACTGACCAAATATCTAAATCTTGCCCATTGTAATGAGAGTCTAAAAAATTTTGCTCAACAATTAAACGCACTAATTCATACAGTTCATCTGGCTTAAGTTCTCTTTGGGTTTTGGCACCTGATGGGTTTTGAACCACAAAAAGAGAAAAAACAAATAAGCCTAAACAAGCAATCAATATTTTGTGATTTAACTTATAAAGTCTTTTACTCTGAGATTTCTTCTGAGACTGCCTGCCTAGTGTTTGAAGAAAATAATTTGAGAAATAATTTAACAAGGGATTTAAAAGTGAATTAATGGGAATTTGGAAATAGCTTTGATTTACCGAGCGAAATGAATAAGTTCATTCTACAAAAAAAGATGAATTTGTTGACTTTATGATTTGATAAGATTTCAAGATTTTATTGAGCGCATCATTTATTAATGGATTTCTCTATTATCTAATGATTTCATTACCTCCTAAAACAGCAGCTTTAGGCAAAATCAATTAAAATCTAAATCTTATTGATTAGTCCTTTTCGCCTGAGCTTTGTCTTTCAGCATTTCAAGCGGAATTATTCAATCAGTATTGTTTCCCAATTAATTATTGTTGTAATCAAATTTATGAAAAATAGTATTAAATCATTTTGTTTCTCATGTATCTCTTTAGCTTTTATAGCTGGTTTAGCTCAAGTAGCTTCTGCAGAGCTTGGTAATGGCGCAGCAAGAAAAAAAGCTTATGATGAATGTATCGAATCAACCTTGAGTGGCGATGTCAAAGATAAGTTCAATCAATGCAGAACTGCTAGAGTAAGAGGTAAAGAAAAATTCAATAAAACCAGATGTACTAAAGATTTACCTGCTAAAGATCGCCAAACTCTAATCGAATGCGTAGGTGGCAAGACCAGAGGGACAGATTCAGTCGAGAAAAAATAATTTCGATATTTCTTTAGTGCTCTATTGACCTCAAATGGGTCTTATCTACTAGCAAAAAACGAATCATTCCATTTAAATCTTTTAGCAATTTGGTCTGTTCATGGGAGTTTTCGATGGAATGGTTTTCTATTTGAGCAATATTCTTGGTCATATTTTTGCCAACAATCTTATCCTTTGCGAATAATTCCTGAATTGCATTAGCACGGGCTGGATCAAGCTCTAGAAGGATATAAGTAGTTTGAATATTTAGAGCCTCTATTCCCTGATAATACAGCAAGCCATCTTTGTTTTCTTTATCGCCAATTAAAGCCAAATATGGTTCTTTTTTTACTTCCTGCTCTAAAGCATAATATTCTCCACTAGCAATATAAGGAGGATTGGAAATTACCAAATCAAATTTCTTTGCAAGCAATTCCTCATTGACTAAATCACAATGAACTACTTGAATAGATTCTTGTAAATTGTGAATTTTAATATTTTGCCTTGCAACTTCCAAAGCCTTTTCAGAAATATCAGTAGCCCAAATTTTTATTGAGTCAGCTGTTCTGATGGCTGAGAGATAAGTAGCAAGCCCAATGCTAATACAGCCGCTTCCAGTGCCAATTTCTAAAATCGACAATTCAGGAACATTTTGCAATTTATCTTTGGCAATTTCTATAGCTATCTCAACCAAAGTTTCTGTTTCAGGCCTTGGAATCAAGACTTGATCATTCACCTGAATTTCTAATCCCATAAAATAAGCTTTGCCAAGTAAATGCTGCAGAGGAATCCTCTCTAGGCGACCAGCAATTATTTTAAAAATTCGATTTATAGACTTTTCATCTACAACTTTATCAAACTGCAAAAATTGTTCTGTAAAATTCAGACCAAGTGTATTTTCAATTATAAAATTGCTTTCGGCCTCAGCTTCACTAGCTTCAAGATTTAATTGCGTTTGTAAAATGTTGCGTATTTCTAACTTTATTTCCGAAATATTGGACACAATCAAAAACTCCATTTAATGAATTTAATTTTCTTTCAAAGCCTTTGCTATCTCCCGTCGAAAAGGCTTGCCAAATTGTTCTGCCATATTTTACAGATTCTGTTTCAATCGAATCGTTCAACAACATGTTTTGTGAAAAGTCACCTTTTAATTTGATGTTATCGACTCTTTCAGCTAAAGCATCAGCTGGATTCAAAAGAATTGTATTCGGAAGACTCGCCGCAAAAGCCTGTTGCAAAAGTGGATAATGAGAACAACCAAATACTAAGGCCTCACAATCATCGGGAATAAGAGCACAATATTCTGCTACAACTGACTGAGCCTTGAGAAGCAATTCTTCTAAACTCAATTCTTCAGCAATGGAAACTTCGATCAAAGGCACTAGCTTTGGACAAGGAATAGAAAAAATATTTGCATCACTTGGCAGTATTTCTTTGAGCGACTTTATATAAGCTCCTGTTTGATGAGTAGCTTGAGTCGATATAATACAAATATTTTTCAAATGCTTATATTCAGCCTGAATTTTTAAGGTCAAAGAATCTAAAAGCGTAATAATTTCAAACTTTTGAATTTGAGACTGGGCAAAATTTTGCCGCATTTGTGAGTCGAGCAGCACAGAGCTGGTATTGCAAGCCAAAACCAAATACGTTATTTCTTTTTCCGCAAACCACCTTAAATTATCTAGAAGTATTTGTTTAAGCTCAGGAAGAGATTTATCACCATAAGGCAAGTTTGCGGTATCTGCCAAATAAATAATTTCATCAATTTCAACCCTCCCGTCCCCTTTAATAACAGAGCTTTCAGAATTTATTTGCCATTGATGAAAACAAGATTCTAGGACAGTTAATCCACCGATGCCAGAATCTAGAAAGCCAATTTTATTCATATTGCTTAAATTCACAATTGCTAATTTAAAACTTTATTTTATTAATTCTAATCCGAAGCTTGAGTTCCCTCTGGGGATCGGGTTGGGTATTCAAAAGAAGTTAACTAGGATTTTTGAATGCCACTCATTAAGCATCATTCTAGTCTGGAGAAATAGTTGCAGCATGTGAACTTTTCATACTTTTGAGATGCTCAACCACTCCTTCAGTAATGGATTTTGCAATTGTATCCTGATAATCTTTGTTGAGTAATTTGGCTCTTTCAGATGGGTTAGAAACAAAACCCACTTCCATGAGAACTGATGGAATAGCTGTTTCACGAATAACCACAAATCTTGCTTTTCGAACTCGACGGTCAGGAGCTTTGGTAAATGCCACAATCTTTTTGTGGAGCACAGATCCCAGAGCGCGGCTTTGAGGCGTGAAATAATAAGTTTCAATTCCTGAAATCCCCGAATTAGACTCCATCGCATTGCAATGAATGCTTACGAATAAATCTGGTTTAGCGGCACGGGTAATATTCACTCTATCTTCTAGTGAAACGAATTGATCATCTTTGCGAGTTTGCACAACCGTTATTTGAAGATTAGAGAGCAAAGCTTCAACTTTTTTACTTATTGATAATGTTAAATTCTTTTCTTCAACGCCAGAGTATGTTGCACCAGAATCATATCCACCATGTCCTGCATCAATTACAACTTTTAAGTCTGATCGAGCAGATTTCTCTAATTCTTGCAAATTATCCTCAAGCGCTTTGTTAACTGATTGAGTTAGTGATAACAACAAAAGCCCTTTGACTTCATTCACTGTGTCTTTATATTCAACGCTTTTTTGAGACAAATCAATTACTAATCTAATGATTTTGGATTTCTCAAAAGGTCTTCCAGAACGAACAGCGATTACTAAAGGAGAAGGATTTTGATTTGGAATTAATTGAGATGGTTCATATTCGCAATCATAAAGGTCAAGCGCTAAGCGTTCTGGAGAATGAAGTCTAAAAATTTTGTATTTGATTTTTCCTTTTGGAATTTTTGCTAATTTGATTTGAATTTCAGTTGGATAATTTCCTTTAATAATGATCGGCGAACTTGAATCAAAATCTTCTTTGCCTTTGATTTCTTTTTCTTTCAAATCAATTGCTTTTTCTATTTCTTTTAATTCCTGCTTTAGGCTTTCTTGGTTTAAATCTTTCTTCTGATCGGCGAGCTTTTGAACTTCTAATTTTCCTTTTTTTTCCTTTTCTAATTTTTCTTTCTCAAGTTTGTCTTTTTCTAAGGCTTCCAATTTTTTTTGTTCAAGTTTTTTTTGATCTTGCTTAATTTGAGCTTGTTTCTTTTGCTCTTCTAACTTTTTCTCGGCTTCTTTCTTCGCATTTTTTTGGGCTTCGAGCTTCGGGTCAATCTTTTGTTCAGTTTTTATTCCAGTATTGCCTTTATGTGAGGCTAGTAAAAAACTACCAATATCGCCATTGTATTTGATGTTCGCAATTTGCTCTTTAGGCCCTTCAATCACAAAGCGAGTAATAAGAGGAGATTTACTAAATTGAGCAACCCTAATCACGCTAGGACTAAGATTGGATCCGCCTGAGACTGAACCAGCTAGTTCGCCATTTTTGATATCTATGACTAAGCGCTTATAGCCTGTTTTTTTACTGTCGAGAACAAATGAGCTTGCAGAGACCTTACCACCTTGATAATTAATTTTGATATTGCTCTTATCAATTACTATTGAATTAATTTTAGTAGCTTGACTAGAGAAGGAAACAAATGCCGAAAAGACAAAAGAGAAAATAAGTAAGAATAAAAATAAAAATCTCTTATTTGTTGGATTACTTGATGAGTTCTTTGCAGAATCTAAGCTAGTAATATTTAATTTTGCAAGCTGACAAAACTTTGTATGTGTAAATTCATCATTAACAGGCTTAATAGTGGTAGCTTCCATATTCTGACAGAACAATAATATTGAGTGAGTGAGGATTATTCTACTCGTTATTTAATTAGTTTTAGAGGATTTTGATTATATTTTGCTGGTATTTTCCAAACTAAATTTTCAACCCATACCCAAATAGATATTGCGAATATACCATTGTGTTTTCGAATGTATTTTTAAAATTATTATTTTCAAACCAAAATAACCCTTACGGATAAACTAATTCAAAGAAACAAAGCATCACTATAAGAAATTTCAATTATTTTTTAATTGATGAATTGCATTATTGCCCTTAAACTTGTATTTCACGCAATTAGAAAGAATTTGAAGAAAATATATAAATCCTCATGAAAAATCATGTTCAAAAAGAAAAAATTGTAATTCTTGGTGGTGGTTATGCTGGCTTACAAACCGCCTTAGAGCTTCACAGAAAAGGTTATTCTGCAATTTTGATAGACAAAAATTCTGCTCATGAGCTTTTACCCGAGCTTCCTCATGCTATTTCCAATCGAAGCCTCAAAACCAGAATAGAATTTTCTAAACTAATTAAGAATAAGTCTATAAACCTCATTCAGAAAGAAGTTATAGGATTCGATCTATACAAAAAAGAGATTAAATTTGTGGATCAATCAATTCAAGAATTTGATTATTTGGTAATAGCCTTGGGAAGCAATACCAATTACTTTAATATTCCTGGTCTACGTGAGAATTCTCATGGATTCATTACGACAAAACAGGTCAAAGAGTTTAACGATTTGCTTGAGTCCAATTTTCAAAAAGCCAAAGATTTTCCTGTGGATAGCAATGAATACAAAGAATTTTTGTCAGTAATTGTAGGTGGAGGCGGATTAACGGGTGTGGAAGTGGCAGGTGAATTAATTCATAAAATGCCTAAGCTCGCCAAACAAAATGGTTTAAATCCAGACCATGTCAAAATTTATTTAGTCGAAGCTCAAAGCGGCTTACTTCCGGGTGGAGATAAAAAATTATCTGATAAAGTAACTGATTTTTTCCATAATCAAAAACTAGTTGAATCAGTCTTGGGTGTTGCGGTAAAAGAGGGTTTTGCTGGTGGAGTCAAATTATCAGATGATCGAATTTTAAAATCTAAAATAGTTCTCTGGACTGGTGGGATTAGAGGAAATATTTTGCTAGAAAAAGGAATGGTTGATGAAGAAGGAAAAGAAAACAAATGGCCTTTAGGAAGGGGCTTTAGAATAGAAGTAGATGAATATTTTAGGGTAAAAGGAAATCCTGCTGTTTATGCTATTGGCGATAATGCTCTTTATATAGATCCCAAAAGCGGACAACCATTTCCGCTTAATGGACAAGCTGCATATAAAGAAGGAAGGGCTGTCGCAAAATATATAGTTGCAAATATTGAGAACCGTGAAGTGCCTTGCGAAAAGATAGACTTAGAAGGCATTATGGTTTCACTTGGCCCTCTTTCAGGTACTGGCTCTGTCTGGAAACCGCTCAAGCTTGATTTGCCCGTTAATATGCTCTCACGAGTTATGAAACAGCTGATTGAATTGAGATACAAGTTGTTGAATATTAGAAATTAATTTTGCGGAATTAGTCGGTCGAAACTATATTTGCTAATAGATTGCTTTAGATCAATTAGTGAATGAGATTGGCTAACTAAAACCTGTAAAGTGAACTATCATTTGACTACTATGACTACTTTACGCAGAAATTACCAAAAGACTCTCCTAATAGCTAATTGAGATCTCCCCCGTCATTCTGTCCTGGATTTATTTCAGGATTGTTTCAGAACCCCTCTCTCAACAAAAAAGGGGGCTCAGAAGACCTGATTAAAGCTCCTTATTTACCGTGAGGCGGGATGCATAGCTTCATTTTTGGGGTTGGGAAATCAAACCAAGCGAGCAGGAAATTGTTTTTGCGTAACATGAGTGATTGAATTACATTTATTAATCAAGGCTTTGATAATTCTAGTCAGGGAGTTTATAAAATCTGTTTGAAGAAATAAAAAACAAAAATTACAAATTCCTAATTGGAAGCTCATATTGGTCCTTTGGTTTGGGATATGGGCCTTTTTTGCCGCTTATAGCGAGTTGGGTTTTTCGCAAAAACAAATTTATTTCTTTTCAACTACTTCAGTCAGCTCTATGTCAGCTCATTCCTTTCGTTTTGAGTAGTCTGATCTTTGGAGCCTCGCTTTGGGATGCTTATAATCACCCACAAATGCTTGACAAGGAATTTGAGCTAAGGACTACTTTGTGGAAAGTTGCACAGGGATTTATTGATTGGCCTTCAAGAATAATTTTGTTTTTTATTGCGCTTAGAGCTTTTTCTAAGGGATATGTTTCGCTTTTCCTAATTGACAATCTAGCCGAAAATCTTGTGAAATTCTTTATTCGCAAAAGTCTCAAAAAATCTATTTTATTTAATTCAATATGGCCAGGTTTAGGTCATGTCTATATTGGCAAGAATTGGTTTGGTTGGATTTTAGCGACTTGTCACTTAGTCACCTTTATTAGTTTGGCTTATTTGACCTTGGCTCATTTCAATTTTAGTTTAGTAAAAGATTTGACGGCAATTTTTGGCTTTTATTTCCGAATGAACGATCAGGCCTTTATTGACAAATATACTAATTGGTTAGTTTTAGGATTTTTAATTACTGTTTTTTGTTTGAATTATTTGATTGGTTTTATTGGTTTGCCTATTTGGAAAAAGAAAGCATCGACAATTTTGCAACAAGAAAAAATAAAGCAAAGAAATGTATTTGCATCTTTTTTTTCACCACTAAACTGGAATCACAGAAGAGTATTAGGAAGTTTTGGAATTTCATATATTGTGCATTTAGGCATTTTGTGGACTATTACCTTAATTCCATTTGTTTTCAATCAAGCTTCTTTCAAGGAAAGCGTTAATAAAAGAGCTGAACAAATTCAAAAACAATTAGAGAAATTGAAAAAGGCTGAAGCGGAAAAGAAAAAAGATAAAGACAAAATCAAGCCAGCTACAAAAGAAGAGCTCAAGTACAGAGAGCTTCAATTCGATTTGCAAATTCCTGAAAAAATCAAAGGAATTAATGAATTCAATGATAAAAAATTTCAATCAATTGGTGAAATTGCAAAGCCTCAACCAACAATAGGATTTCAGGAAAGAACAAAAGCTTTGCCAAATCCAAAAACCTATAAACAAAATCAAAGTCGTGAAACTAAGAGTTATTCGGAATATATAACTGCAAAAGTAAGAGAGTCAGGCCGTGACAAGCTTATATGGAGTAATGTGGGCAATCCTTTTTCAAATGTTGTCCAATACACAATAGATCCTGATGGCAATATTTCTGATATCGAAATAATTGAATCTTCAGGTAATTTAAAATCAGACTCTTATGTCATTGCAGTATTAGAATCCATGAGCCCAGTCCTTAAATCACCCAATGGCAAAAAAATGATTGTAACCGAACTTTTTTGGAATACTGGTGGAAATATAAATCTAAGAACTAATTTGCAAAATACTTTAGTCACATACCCAGATGGAAGATTGATAGAAGAAAGCAATTAAAACTATTTATTAAAGGTTTTTATAGAAGTAGTTCCAGAGAAAGATCATGAAACAATCCTCAGACATGATATTGAAAGTGAATTAAAAACTGTATGCGAGGATAATAACAGAGAGCATTGATCTTGCTACCCTAAGTCTATTGCCTGACGGATTATCTCGAATAACATTGTATTAAGCCGAGTACTAATTTTACTTAATAATCGTAATAGTAGTATTCACCGTCATCGTAATAGTAGTCATTATCATAGCCATTGTACTGATCATAATATTGAGCTTGTCGTGGTTGTTGCTCATAATAGTAGTGATCATCGTCATAATAGTATTCACTTTCTCTTCTATCCCTACGAATTTGATAAGTATTGTAAGCTGCAGTGCCTAAAGCTGCCGCTCCTAATGCAACTCCTGTTATTGCTAAACCTTTGGGAGTAATTCGTGCTTCTGACTTTTGAGCAATGCCAAATGAACTGAGTAACAAAGCACAAATACAAGTAGCCGCAACAAGTTGATTTATTTTTTTGCGTGAATAGAAAATATCGGAGATTTTCATTTCTCATTTCCTTTTGATTGTGAAATCGGAAGTAGTTGATTGTCTTATCTTTAATATTAAACAATTAAAGCATTCAATCAAAATCACAAATTAGAATAAATGGCAAAGTAAGATTAAAAGCTTGATTCAGAGGGGTTAATATTTTTCTAATTCTGTTTTAAGTATATGAAGAAAATTTAGGCAAATACCCTTAATTCCATAACAATTTAAAACAAAGAAGTATTAATAAGCTGTGCTTGGCATTACTGGATAAGGCTGATAGCGCATGGCAGAATAATAAGTTCTAGATTGCTGAGGATATTGATAATAAGGAGTGCCATTTGCATAAGCATCAGCATAAGCTCTTCTTGCTTTAAGTTCTCTTCCTTCGAGTACCGCATCAAAAACCGTTGCACCAATTCCTACACCATTACCTAATAATTGACTACCTACAACGGCTGCATTTGCGGTTGTATTAGAATTGATTTGCAAAGTGGGAAAACCTCCACTAAAGCTGGTATTGGAACCACCGAGTGAATTGATAACAGAAGTATCAGTAGTCAATTGATTATCAAACCAGAAAGGATAAGCATTTTGTTGAACCAATGATGTTAATTGCTTTAGAGTTTGTCTTCCTAATGAAATACCTGGCGGAGCAAGAAAATCACCTTCTCCTGGCAAAAAGCTATACTCAGCTGTTCCTGGATATAAGCTCTCGGAAACATTGGCTCCGGGGAAAGGCTTACTGGTATTATCGGGTGAAACATAATTGATATTATTGCCAGACATGCTTCCATTCATTTGACCAGATAAGCTAGTTCCACCACTCATTGAATTTGCCGAAGAATTCATCACACTATTCATCATATTGGGATCCACCATGCCCATCATAACTGGCATCGGAAATGGAATAGCACCAAAAACTGATCCTTGAGTCATTGTCTCTGGGCATGGCTGAGGCATGGGAAAATATGGACTTACTAAAGCGCCCGTTGAACAACCTGTGGAAGGAGAAAGTGCAGAAAAACCACCGGAAAACACTTTGGTTGGAACATTGAAAGAGTCTATATCACCAGCTTGCTGTATTTGCTCTTCCTTTTTTTTCTTTTCTTCCTCTTTTTTGGCTTCTTTAGCGCTCTTTACGGTTTTAATCATGGTTCCATCAGGAGCATATTCATACATTGTCCCCGATGGTTGCTTGATTACTATGGCAACTGGTCTAGCTTGCTTAACTAACTTCTTGACTTCATCGGCTCCCTGATAGCTTCTTTCAAGAATTCTGTATTTAATATACCTTTCTCGATCTTTTTCGGTTAAATCTTCTAATTCAACACCAATAAAAAGTACATTTGCATTATGCGTAGCAGTTTCAACTCGTCCAGTTTTTCTTTCAGTTTCAGCACCAGATGGAGAGAAAACGCACATCAAGTTTATGCAATAGCAAAAAAGTATGGCTAAAGCATAAAGGCGCATTTCAGGTTTTGATTTAATATGCATTGATTGTTGGTTTTACTATTCCCGAGTTAGAGAGTAGAAAGCCCAAATCATCAACAAATAGATCTAGTTGTATTAGTTCAATCAAACCAGCAATCGGGGAAGCCCTGAATTCGTTTACTTGATTTGTTTAGGAGAAATATTTTTCAAAAAACAGTACTGAATCCTTCTCACTTACTCATGTTACGAAAACAATTATCACGATTAGTGAGAAAGATCCTGAAACTTGCGTAAAGTAAGTTACTCAGAGAAATCTCTTTAAAATTTGATAACGTAATTTGAAGAATCATCAAAATCTTATTCTCTTCATGCATAATCATGCTTAAAGTCCAAATATTAAAAGTCACAAAACAATGTCAAGAATTCTGACAATCTGTTTATTGTTATTGCTCAGCTTCTCACTCAATGGATGTAAAGAAGAAAATAACAATTCAGCGCAAAATGAAAATTCCAATCAAGGAAAACAAATTGAAGAAATAGATTCAAAAAGTGAAGACAACGAAATTTCACCTGATCGAAGGTTGAAAGCTTTTGTATATGAAGTTGATGGTGATAATAAAAAAACCACCTATCGAATTACAGTTGCAGACACCGAACAAAGCAAAATTATTTTTTCGCAAGAATATGCCCTAGAAGAATATAAATCTGCTGATTTAGATAGTTTGGAAGGCAAAGCTTCTCAGAAGTCGGATTCAACAGGTGAAACCAAGAAGAACGAAAAAACTAGCAAATTATCGGATCGAGTCAAAATTGAAAAATTATTTGATGATTTGGTAATTATTTCGGAAAAGAAAGATGATGAAAATTATGTCTATAAAGCAATTCATCCAGATAGTAATGAGATCAAAGAAATCAAGGAATGTTTGATAGAAGGCAAATCTTACAAAAATTTCAAAATCATTAATTTCTCTGAAGCAGAATATGAATGCGAAGCCAAAAGTACTGCTAATGGTGAGCCCAGTAATGAGCTTAGTGAAGACAAAGAATTTAAAGATGCAGAATTGCTTAAAGGAAAAAATAAATGGCCTGAATTTGATAAAGCTGCAAATCCTCAACTGCTTTTAAATGACTCTCAATCAAATAATCCTCAAAGCAATGAACAAAAACTTAACCAACAAAAGCTAAGTCAACAAGTCAAATCTTCAAATTCATTCAGAGCGGAGCTATCACCATTCAATTTGAATAAAGAGCAAACCGATTATGGACAAAGAGTTGAGTTGAAAGTATATAAAGATAATAAGCTTCTTTATATCAAGCGATTCAGCGGTAAATGCACAGGCTGCAAATGGATAAATCAAGATAATTGGAAAGAAGCTTTTAGAATCGAACAAGTTGAAGAAGACAAAGTATTGCTGACTCAATTATTGAAGGAATTAGATCCACCTTCAATTGAACCTCTATATGCATCTTTGCTGATTATTCCTAGCCAGAAAAAGCTTATTCATTTAGATTGTTCGGACAAAGGCGGAGATTCAAGTTATGTAAGCAAAATAAAAGGCAAAACCTATGAATGCGAAAGGGTAAATACCTCCTCTGGAAAAATAGTTTTACCTTTGCCTGAAAATTGATTGTGAGATTTCTATAGAATAAAGCTTTAATAATTTGAATTAAGTTTGTGAAGTCTAGGTAAATATATTTAAAGAAAAATTCATGGCATTTTTTGCGCAACTCCTCAACATGATCGGTCAATTACCTCTTTTATTGACTTGCCTCATTTTGGCTTGTCTTTCTTTGCCGCAATTTGTGGGAGATAGCAATAAGGAAATTGGAATTTTATGCGGGATCTTTTGTTCATTTAGTTTTGTTTCTTATCTTTTGAACAGATTCAATCATTTTAGACAATTAGACAGGAGCTTCTGGAGTCTAGATTTGCTGAAAAGAATCAGGCTCAATAAAATTGATTTGGCGGTTTTTCTATTATTCTTTTCGGCCTGTTTGTCGACTTTAACTTCATATTTCTTTCGAGAAAGCCTATCTGGACTGATTAAATATGCATTTTATTTTTTCTTGTATATTGGCTTTTGTTTATTGATTCGAGATCGAAAAATTGTTTTTGCTTTACTTACAGCGTCATTTATTGGGCTTATCTGGGCCGATTTAGAAGGAATTAAACAGGTTTTATTCGGGGCGGAACAGCTTGCCACCTGGGAAGACCCAAATATTCATGCCAGCAATCAATTAAGCCGTATTTATTCCACCTTTTTAAATCCAAATCTCTGCGCTTCGTATATGCTGACTCTATGGCCTCTGAGCTTTATTGGTTTTTATTTTCTGGGCAAATCTTTTTTAGCGAAATCTGTCTCTCAGTCAGAAAGTTTAAAGATTCGTAATTCTCTCATTGGATTGAGTCTTTTGATTTTAGGTTTAATCACGGTTTATTTGATTTTGCAAACAGGCAGTCGAGGAGCTTGGATTGCTTTATTTGTTCAGCTTGGTTTTATAATTGCATTTATATTGACTTTTTTCAAGCCTTCTTTTGCTCTAATTTCCAGCTTAGCTTTGCCATTAGTGGGAGGGGCTTTTTATCTAATTTCTAAGCCTAATTTTATGAATAGAATTCTTTCAATTTTCAGTTCATACGATCACAGCAGCAACTCCTTTAGGCTACATGTTTGGCAAGCTTGTTTCAGAATAATTCGAGACAATCCAATTTTTGGTATAGGGCCAGGCTCAAAGGTCTTTTATTTGATTTATGGAATATATATGGATGCGGGATATAGCGCTTTGGGTGCTTATAGTGTATTTATAGAGATTGCCGCCGAAATGGGCTTTATTGGTTTACTTCTGCTCTTATTCCTAATATTTAGTTTGGCTTCTGAGGGTATTAAAGTTTTGTCAAGTTTTAAATCACAATTTCAGTCCTATAAATTGATTTTTGCAAACCCAAATTTATTAATTATTGCTGGGGTGTTAATAAGTCTTGCGGGACTGCTAGTGAGTTCATTCTTTGATATTGTTATTCTTCGACCTCAAGTTCAAATAGCTTTGTGGTTATTAATTGCAGTTTTGCGTTTTTATTCATTAGAAAAAGAGAAGAAGGATTAAATTAAGAGGAAAGACATATGCCTAAAACACTTGAATTAAATATTAATAGACCCGCAATTAAATACACCATCGATATCCATGAAGGCAATTTGATGAATTTGCCCAAAATATTAAAAATCAAGCTAGGGCTTAAAGAAACTTTGCCTAAGATTTTTTTAATTACGCATCTAAATTTAAATACTCTTTATGGTCAAAAGCTTGCTAAAGAATTTGAGAAAGAGGGTTTCCCCATTACTGTAGAATCTGTTAATTCAGGCGAATCAATTAAAAGTTGGATTACGGCTGAAAAACTTTTGCATAGAATGATTGGCTTGGAATTAGATCGTTCTTCTGTTGTAATTGCGCTCGGTGGGGGTGTTATTGGTGATATGTCCGGATTTGTCAGTTCTGTTTATCAGAGAGGCATTCGTTTTGTGCAAGTCCCTACAAGCTTAGTAGCTATGGTTGATTCTTCAGTTGGTGGCAAGGTGGCCGTTAATTTAGGTTTATCTGGTAAAAATCTAATTGGTGCTTTTCATCAGCCTAGTTTTGTCCTCATGGATTTATCTCTTCTCAAGAGCTTGCCTGATGCTGAATGGAAAAATGGACTCAGCGAAGTTCTCAAGTGCGCTTTTATTAGAGATGATAATGGAAGCTTCTACAATTGGCTTATAGAAAATAAAGCTGCAATTCTACAAAAGACTGACTATGCCATCATCTCACAATTGATTTATGAGGCCGTTAAGACAAAAGCTACTATAGTCTCAAAAGATGAAATGGAAACAAATGGTTTGAGAATCTTGTTAAATTTAGGTCACACTTTCGGGCACTCACTGGAAGCCGCTAGTCGTTACAGACTGGCTCATGGTGAAGCAATTGCAATTGGTATGACTCTTGCAGCAAGGCTGAGCTTGAAGTTAGGCAAAATCAATATTAGTGTTTTTGAACAAATAATGAATATGATTCGTGAATTTGGTCTCACAGATCATATAGAAAAAAAATACTCATTTACCTCAACTGAATTAATTCGTCACTTCAAGCATGATAAAAAAGTGGAAACGGGTCAAGTCAGATTCATTCTTCCAGTCGGCAATTTAGGACATTCAGAAATTGTTCAAAACGTAGATGAGGAGAAGTTGAAAGAAGTTTTTTCTGAAGCTACATATTAAAAACTTGAGTGATTTTGGACTAATTTCAATATTGAGAGTTCTAACTCATTCTTTTATAGGGATCACTTAAATTTCTAAGCCTACATTGAGAAGTCTATTCTTCATCTTTATCTTTTAGGAGATTCATATTAAGAGAACGCTAATAGTGGATTATTTATTTAGAGGGAATTATGGTCAAACTTTTTCTAATCTTTAAGAGTTAAACCCTATAAAAATTGTGGAATTCTATTTTTAGATTTGAACTCACAAAATATTTTAGGCCTCCCGAAATTTATGAAAAACACATTCCTCTTAACATTCATAATTGCCTTGATACTCTCTTCGGGAGCGTATTCTAGCGACTTTGGCACAAAAAACACTTTTGATGTTAACGATGGCTATTTTCATGAAGCCAATCAAGTGCCTGAATATTATCGTCCAGCCAGTATTAATCCACTTATGGCGATGTTGCCAGAATATTCAATGTTTGGCCCCGGCTTTATTTGCGACTACAGACAAGCTCCTCCAGTTTATCGTTTACCCATGCAATACAATCGCAATATCGGTTACAGAGAGGCTGATTGGCTCAATAATCACATTCTCGACAGACGTGGATTACCCGTAAATTTTGGTGGTTGGAATTATTAATTGAATCTTTTCTTGTTTTCTTGGCTTCGTATTTTCCTCTGTTTTTTCTTTGTTTTTCTTCTTGCAAGTTAAACTTATTGTTTAAAAAGTGACTGTCATCAAGTTACCTTCTCAATAAACTTGATATTTTTAAAACTTATTAGCTTTAAAAATAAATTTAGAACTTGCCCACATCATCAGAGAGAACAGGTCAGCCAATGTTTAATCAAAAACTCTTTTTAATGATTCCTGGCCCAACTCCAGTTCCCGAATCTGCTCTGGTTGAATTAGCCCGTCATCCGCTTCCTCATCGCAGCCCGGAGTTTTCTAGTATTTTCATGGAATGCAATGAGGGCTTAAATGAGATTGCACAAACAAAAGAAGCCACACCAATTATTTATGCTGCAAGCGGCACCGGAGGGATGGAAGCAATTTTGGCTAATCTTCTCAGTCCTGGCGATAAAGTTTTATCTGTAATCAATGGTGTATTCGGCAAGCGCTGGGCTGATATGGCTGAATTATTTGGAGCTGAAGTTGAGAGAATTTCTCTTCCACACGGCAAAGCCGTTCAAATAGAGCAAGTCAAAGGAGCACTTGATGATGATACTGAAAAGAAAATCAAATTAGTTTTAGTTACTTTTTCCGAAACCTCAACTGGCGTAGTCAATCCAATTCAGGCAATTGCAAAATTAGTTCGTGAACATGGAGCTTTGATTGCGATCGATGCAATTACTGGGCTGGGTGCAATGCCTCTAAAAATGGATGATTGGGGAATTGATGTCTTGGTTTCTGGTAGCCAAAAAGGGTTTATGATTCCTCCAGGTTTAGCTTTTGTTTGGGTAGGACCTAGGGCTTGGGAAGCACATAAAGAAGCTAAATTCCCGCGTTTCTATTGGGATTGGACAAAAGCAAAGAAAGCACTCGAAGACAAAACAACAGCCTTTACTCCGAACGTTTCATTGATTTGCGCATTAAGAGAAACTCTCAGATTGATGAGAGCGGAAGGTGTTGAAAAAGCTTGGAAACGTCACGAAAGGCTCAAGCAATGTACTCGTAGATCTGTTCAGGCAATGGGACTTGAGCTCCTGACAATTGATTCGGAAGGAAGTTCAGCAATTACCGCAATCAAGCCTCCAGCTGGAATTGAAGTAAAACAAATACGCAAAAAATTAAAAGAAGATTGGCAAATTGTAGTGGCCGATGGACAAGCCGATTTACAAGGCAAAATATTTAGAATTGGACATTTAGGATTTGTTTGTGATCGTGATGTTTTGACTGCGCTTAGTGCTTTAGCTCATGTGCTAGAAGGTCTTGGACATTCAGTTGGAAATAATTGGACTAAAGTCTATGCCGACACACTTAAAGAATTTGCAGCTTGACGCGAAAGGATGGAATCGAGCTCATGAATTGAGTTCATACAAAAAATGAAGACAAAAGATGAACAAGTTTCATTATCGCTTCCTTGATTACTATCTTTTTCACTTCACCAGTCACATCAATAGGCAAGTCTCTAAGCAAGTTTTTCATCAATTGAATTAAAAATGATTTGCCTTTTTGAGTATTTTTTCTATAGAGAACATATAAAGCCCTTGTAATTCTGTTCAAAGAATCTTGACTTGAAGGTAATGTGTTTCTTAAAAGCCTTAGAGATTCTTGCGCTTTATAATCTCCAGAAATTATTACGCTAAATAACTCTTTCTTTGAAAGCATTTCTTCTGGAGTAATATCAATTGTTGAGATTTTCTCTATTTGTCCAGTATTACCCTGAACAGCAAATTCATCAAGATCTTGTTCTGTAATTTCCACAGATAGCTCTATTAAAGTATCAAACGTACTGTCAATTACAAGCTCAATTACTCGCTGAGTATTTTCATCTAATGGCTGTTCTTGGTTTATCTCCACTCCTAATGAGAGATACAATCGGTCAAGGAAAATATTGCATTCATTAAATTCATTATGCTTCTTAATTAATTCAATCCAATGAAGAAATTGTTTAATTACTAAATCATGATCTTGCCAGCGATTAATAATTCCATTGGAATATTCAGATTCAGGTTGTAAAGAACTCAAAAAACTTAGCCCTGTAACAACATCTAAACCTACAGACTGTATTGCAAAATAGAAAGAAGAGGTTTTATCAGAATCATTAATTAATACTGGAAAGGTTGGATGGATATGCAATGAAACAAGAGATTTATTTTCATTGCATATTTTTTCAATTTGCTTGGTGAGCTTATTAAATCCACTTTTTACAACTATTGGTGCACTTTTCTCACCCTTTGTAAGAAGGTATGGTTTTGTGAAGATTTGTTTTGACATAATGAAATCCTCTGATTTATGCTCAAGGCTTGCAATCTATTCAGGCTTGACATTCACAATAAAACCATCAACACGATAAAGAGCGTCTTCCAAAGCTATTCTCGTTCCGATTTTGAGTTGATTCCCATGAGACATATATCCATTGACTGTCGAAAGTGCTTCTTTGTCTTTGAGAGTTAATCTGCACTGCCATAAAAATGGCTCTTTAAAAGCTTCTTCTTGAGCGGGTGCTTCAACAGTTGGAACGCTTACACGACGTAAATAGAATCTATCAGTTGATAAAGGTACACAGTTATAATCGACTATTTCCAGCTTCCCATGAGGACGATTACGAATAATGAGATTGGCAAATTTGCCTTTTTCAAACAAATCATTTCTAGTTGAAGGAATTTCATCAAGCCAAATATCTAAAATAACGGCTTCATTTCCTTTGACTACTTTATTGACACCACTCATCTTGAATTGCCTAAAGAAAAAAGCAAAACCAGTGAGCACAAAAATTATCGCTAAAACTATATAGGTTGATTTATTCATGAAAAAGCCTTATTAATCGAATAAGTAATAATTTACAATAGGCAAGCCGATTCAAGAAGCTAATCTAACAAAATAAATATTGTGCAAAAGAAAAAAACAATTGCTTTGACTTATGGAGACCCCAAAGGCATTGGCTTAGAAATATTAAATAAATTAATTGCCGAAGGCTCACTTACAGAGTTTTTTTCAAACAATGATTTTGTGATTTTCGGATCTACAGATTTAATCGATATTCCTACAAATCAAAAAGCTTTTATTCAAGTTCACAATATTCCCAATTTACCTGAAGAAAGCGGAGCACATAGTTTTTTGTGTTTGGATAATGCAATTAATTTTTGTTTGAATCTTTGCTTATCGCCTAACAACTCATTAGCAGGTTTAGTCACAGGCCCAATTAGCAAAGAACGGTGGTCACAAGCTGGCCACAAATGGACTGGTCAAACTGAATTATTGGGCTTCAAATCAAAGTACTCACCCGAAATGCTCTTTGTAGCCAAAGACTGGAAAGTATTGCTTCTCACCCGTCATATTGCTCTAAAAGATGTTGTGCAAACTCTCTCTAAGCATAGATTTGAATCAGCAGTTCTGACTCTCAAGAAATTCCTGAAAGAAAAATATTCTCTAAATAATCCCAAAATCGCATTGGCTGGCCTCAATCCTCATGCTGGCGATAATGGGGAAATTGGAACAGAGGAAATTGATTATCTAAAAGCTTGGTGTGAAGAACTTGAAATCGAAGGCCCTTTTTCTCCTGACGATATTTGGATTCGCTCCAGCAAAGACTATCTGAGAAACAATAAGCAAGAATTTGATGCCTATTTGGCTCCTTATCACGATCAAGTTTTACCTTTAATCAAAACAATTACAAACTTTGAAGCTGTAAATGTTTCTATTGGTTTACCTTTTTTAAGGACTTCACCTGATCATGGAACAGCTTTTCATTTAGTTGGTACTGGCAAAGCTGATTGTAAACCTTTCCTCGAAGCGATTAAATTATGTTCTGAATTATCTTAATTGCATTGAACAAAGCCATTTTGAATTCAGAATTGATTTAAATAGATGAGAAATGTCCTTTTGTTTATCTTTTCTCAACAATACTAATCGCCAAGCGTAATACATGTAGAATGAATTATAGGGGTATGGATTTGTTGATTTACAACTTAAATCTTTTGTACAAATAAGGGAGTAACTTTTATGGCTACAGCTAATATAAATTTGCCTAGTTCAGACAGGTCTTTGAGTTTATTTGAAAATGCTAATAAGGCATTAACTCAAAGATTATTTCCACAATCGACATCATCAATCGATCCCAATTGGGAAACGAATAATTCGAATTCAAAATTACAAAAATTCACACCACAAGTCGAATCTTCCGATCAATGGAAAGGACAAAGCTTAAAAGACGTGTTGGAGATTGTTAATAGAAATGATAAATTTGCAACCGATCTAGATGCAAAAAACAATATTTCTCCTTTACAAATAAAGGCTAATACTAATATACCAATTGGAACAAAGGGATTCGTAAATTTCAGAGGAATTCATGATGGCTTTGATATACCGATTGAAGTCTCTGGACATGTCGAAAACAATAGTAATACTCTCCAAAAAATAGCTATTCCCGGAGCAGAGGAACTTGGCTTAATAGGAAAAAATGTTGAATTACGCTTAAAAGACTTTTCTAATTCTCAGATTGATTCTTCAGCAATTTATGCTTAAAAAGATGATTTACTTCTTCGCGAAACTGATGAAATATTGACCCTTCAGGATAGTTCTCCAAATCATCGCAAAGAATATCGGCAAGCTCAAGATAATGCCAAGATTGAGATTCCTTGCCTCGTCCAAATTTACTCCAGACTTTATCACCAGTCAAATCATAGTCGAGAGATATACTTCTCAGATTGTGTAATTTGTCAGCACAAGCTATAAGCCGGACTTCAGCGGGAGCATTACGGAGAGTTTCATGTGTATGTTTCTTTCTACTTTCCCAATTCGCTTTTGGATCAAATTCGGAGCAGGCTTCAACTAGTTTTGCTATTTTATGTCCAAATTCGGCTTCGATTTCTTCAATAGTAATCTCGGTATCTTCGACAACATCATGCAATAAACCTGCAACTATTTGATCGTCTGTGGCATTTGCTTCTTTGAGTATCCATGCAACTGCAAAAGGATGTGAAATATAGGGAATATCGCTGCCTTTGCGAAATTGGTTATTGTGAGCTCTGGCAGAGTACTTTATAGCTTTATCGATAATGGCTTCCATGAATAAAGTTTAAATGAAGTTCAAATAAAAGCAAACCTATATGAAGACGAACGAATAAAAATGTTTAAATAAAATCATCCCCATAATTTATCTTGGTCAAGATCTTATCTACATATGGGGCAGTTTCTTCTTTTAATAATGAAGTGACTATTTCAATATCGTCAGTGCCAGCTTTTTCCACGGCTCGCCTAACAGCTCCAGGGCCAGCATTGTAAGCTGCAATTGCTAAATCAAGCTTGCGAAAAATTTTAATTTGCTTCTCTAAGTAACTTGCTCCACATTGAATATTGACATCAATACCAAATAGTTCTCTAGCTTGAACCCCACATTCTATCATGGCAGTTGCAGGCATTAATTGTGTAAGGCCCATTGCCCCTGATTTACTTACTGCTCTTGAATTAAAACCAGATTCTTGGTTTATCAGAGAAAGTATTAGTCTTTCAGGGATACCTGTTTTCTTGCTTGCTCTTCTTGTGCTATTGGTGATTTGATTCCAATCGCTATAACTAACATGAACTGGCTTTACCCATAAATTCAAATCTTCTTGACTAATTTCAGCTTGTGGAGATCTGCGAATAGGACTTATATAAGGTTCAATTTGATTATTGGCTTGAACTTGTTGATTTTGTGTATCACGTCTTCTTCTATAAGGTTGATTATATGGTTGAGAAGAGGTTTTTCTGTATGGCATATTTGCATAGTCTTCGGAGCTTTTTCTTGAAACATTATTAGAACCATTCAGCTCAGCAAACTTATTTTTTACCTTCTTCTTTACTCGGCTAAATGGATTAATGGTTTGCTCGACTTTGTCTTCAAGGAAATTGCCAACCGAAATATGGCTGTCAGCCCAGACGCTGGAATTGAAATTAAACAAACTAAAAGTAGCGAAGGTCAACAACATGGCCTTCTGGATGTTTTTGTTCATGATTCCCTAATATTCCCTTCAGTTAAAAAGTTTAGTTCATGTATCTTTCATCGTCTAGTTAGCTGAGGTCTAAACCTTTGAGGTGAGAGGTATAGGGCAATACTAAAACCAAGGGGGATACTACTACTGGAAAAAGACAAAAAGTACAATGTCTCAGAATCACAATCCTGTCAGCGTTCATCGCGGGTATAACGATTTCACTCACTAAAACTGAGCTAAACATTTTTTCGCCATACTGTTGATATGTTTCCTTTGGTTCTGATTAAGTGATTGATTCTCCAGAAAGCTAATCTAAAAACATTTCAACAAATCAATTTAGAAGCTCAGCTTAGCTGCTGTGATTCCTTTATTGGATTTCTTGCTTTGGCAATATTCCAATAAACTACCGTCATAAATTTCAACTTGACGATTAATACTCGAAGCATGAATAAAAGTGAGATTTTCTCCCTGGCTTGAAGAAATTTGTTTCACAAAAGCCACATGATTAAAATCAAGGCCAACTTTATTAGAGACAAAGCCAATAATATTTCCGCTTCTCAATAAAAATTTTTCTGGGTTTTGAGTATTAATTTGAGGGTTAGCCCGAGCATTAATTCGAGAATTGAGAACTTGATTTAAATCTTGGCAATCAAAATAAGAGATAGGCCATTTTGTATTCTCTAAATTCAACTTTGATTCAACTATTTGAATAGATTCTTTCTTCTCACAATCTGTAAGTGAATTACTTAACAAATTCACTTCGGCTAACTGCTTATGGTTTGCGGGTAAGAGCTGAAGTAAACCCTTTCTTTGGCCATCCCGGAGCCAATCACTGAAATAATGCAAGCGGCTTTCGTATCCAGAGAGCAAACCCTTTCTATATCTAATAAGTTGTATATTGCGACAAAAGAACTCGAAACTTCCTATCTCTTGATGATTGCTTTTCAGGCATAGACAGAGCGCAATTACATTGTCTAAAAAAGTTACACAATCAAAAGCTCTTAAATTAATCACTAACTCTTCATTTTGATTTGTTTCTAAAGTATTTTCTTGATAAGGAGTACCTATAAATGATTCTGCAATTAAAAAGCATAAATAATTGGTTTCTAAATGACGATATTTCCAAAACTGCTTGAGTTTAGCTTGGACAATTTCTTGATCAGAGGATTGAAATGTTATAGCCTGTGAATAATTGATTAAAGATAATGCTGTCACCAAGCTTGAAACAGAGGCCATAGACCAAAATAAAAAGTCTCTTCTATTCATTTATTTCTTCAATTCGATCCAAGTTACTTCTTGCTCATTATGAAATAGAGAGTTCTCTTTAGGTAAGAGTATTATGTTAAAAAGTCTATTTATTGGTTCTTAAGAAAACTTTTCAGGTAAAGAAAACTATATAAATTATGCTTCACTGAGCTATCCCAGTGATAATAGATAAACTCAAAAGGTTGCGAATTCGAAAGTACAAAAATAAAACTAATGAAATTAGAACAGAGAGAAAGAAGACAACTCTGTCAAAAGTTGGACTATGAAGTAATCCCCAGATTGCTAAACAAACTAGTCCAATAGAAGCAATCACAAAAAAAAAGAGCTTATTATTTCTTTTCTCGAATAGTTCAGATCCCCATTGAAATTTTCGAGTACTTTAGGGCACTTCTATAAAGTCGAGAAAGCTTCCTGGAAGGGGAAAAACAAAGAAGATACTGTTGGCATTTGGCTCTGAATGGTCTAGAATTTAGAATGTTGAAATTAAAAAAATATGCAATCCGATCTTTTTGCGTAGGCCAAATTTGATGATAAAGTTAGAGAAAAATCACAAAGGCTTCTTCTGATTAAAGAAACAATTGTGTGGGAAGCTTTCAGAGGGCGATTAGACAGCATTTGGAGAAAGGACGGAAGTGTTTATGGAAGGCCACCAATGAATTCAATCAGAATGTTCAAACTGCTGGTTCTCCAGAAAATATCAGGCAATTTATCTGATGAGCAAATGGAATTTCAAATCATTGACAGAGACAGCCTTAAGGTTTTTTTAGACATTATCAATATTGAGCAAGTACTTGATCGGAAAACAATTTGGGCTTATCGCAATATTCTAGGACAAGTAAAAATAGAGGGATGTCCCGCTTTTAATCACTTATTTAAGGAATACCATTTTCTTTGGCGATTTTTTTGAAATACTCCACCGTCTCCTCTTCAAGCCTGATTGTGATTTGCTTTTTGAGAAGTTTTGTATAAGGGTTGCGTTTTGACTTGGAAAAATCATATTCATCTTTCATGGCGTAAATCCTCATTATTTTACGTTCTTACTCTCTGGTTAAGGTTTGGATGCACCTAATTTGACAAAAAACTTTTACTTGGTTATTATCTGGTGTGGATTATACTTCTAAATAAAAAGAAAGTAAGTGATGATAATGAGAACAGCTTTAGCATTAATGCTAATTTTGAATTTAACTATTTCCTCTCAAAGTTTTGCAGCAGTAACAATTGAGAATAACGATGGCCAAGGCTACAAAGTTGACACAAAATCAAGTGGTATCAGCTCCAACTCCTCTGTTAGTGCTCATCAAAGTGATTCATCCTTTTGCAGTGGCTGGAGTTCATGTGAAATAACAATAGACGGAGGAAGATCTATTAGTGCTCCAGATGGCAGTACAGTAGTTATTAAGAACGGTACACTCTCCATTAAATAAAAGAATAATGGCCTTTATCCGTAACTGAACCTAAAAAACAAAGGGATTTGGCAAAATACAAATTGTCAGATCCCTTTTTAGTTATAGGGTTTCCCTTGTCCTAGCTTTCATAGTTTTCCTGAGTGAATTCTTTGCACCATTGGATTACTACTTGATTTGGAACTTGAAGAAGTCTTGCAATTTTCCTAAAGCTCATTACTAGCTGTTCCACTTCACTTTTGATGTTGCGAAATTCTTTATGAAATTTATGTATATTGAAGTTGTCTAATTTCTTTTTTGCTTCTGCTTTCATTTGTCAATTCCTTCTCTAGTTCTACTTATTCTTCTATTTTTAGAATTGACACAGTTTATTCAACATTCCCAAAGAATTATTATGTTTGCTGCACTTTCTTTCTCAATTTTCATAAGCTATTTTCTAAGCTAACTTTTAT
>B570J29032_109959480_pt1 | contig 27151 bp, 26 predicted proteins | sample LakMenEpi16Nov12_FD_29032 | JGI IMG/M metagenome (IMG submission 29032) | reverse complement strand
CATTAATTGCTTCATCAATATAGCTAGGATGATTTTCCCTTGCTTTATTAGGTCCGCTAGTGTTGCCTCGATGAGCTATGATGATCATCAGCTATCTCTTAAGTAGCAATAGCCAAATCCATTATCATTAGGACAGACATTTTCAAACACGTGCCACGTGCCACGATTTAGTTGCTTCATAAAATAATGAGGACCTGGATGAGCTGTTGTATCATGAAAAGCTACAACACCGCCAGGTGATAGAATACGGGTATACTCCCAATCATCTAAGACTTGGTTGATGCTATGCCACCCATCAATGAATAGAAAGTCAATTTGATCACATCCTAGGTCTTTTAGCTTATTAACAACAACAGCGTAGTTAGATGAACTAGTCTTGATGGTGTGTATTCCTCTAGCAGGATCATCTAAGAAAGTCTTATCTTCGATGTCAATCCCTAAATAAATTCCATCCTGGGGAAGATTCTTGAGAATTGTATGAGTTGAAGACTTATCATCGTTTCTGTGAACACCGATCTCTACAAAGACACGCGGCGTGTTCTTGCAAAGATTAATGGCGTGTTGTAAAGCATAGTGATTGTCAATTGAAAACTCATTACTTACACACTGCATCAATTCAAGAAGATCACCAAATGGAAAGTCATTATCATCATCAGGTGTGCTAGTTCTAATATCAATTAAAAGATCTTCTTGCCACTTCATTTTACTAATCCCCACTTTTCGATTGCCGTATCGTACTCAGGACCATGATTATTGTCGATTGCTTGACGCATTGCTCTAGAGCCATCTCTGGTGCCACCTGGGTGACCGTGCATTGCACCACCGACATTTGCCATATAATCTACACCAAAACGAGAATTAATCGCACCGACCAAGCCTGGATGCATTCCACAGCTCAATGCTGGCAGAGTATTTCCTTTAACAAGAATGTCAAGCGTCTTCTTTAGATCATCCTCGTTGTCACTCATATAACCGCCCCACATGCCTGAGTGGATCGTGTCTGCTCCCATCATTGTTGCAAGCTGGCAGATAACGTCCCAGTCAATATGATAATCATGGTTTTTATTAGTCAAAATCTTGTCACCGCTCTTTTGAAAATGCATAAAAATGGGTAGATCAAGCTCTCTAACCGACTTATACACACCTAGCCCGCTCCAAAAGTTGATGTGAACTGCATTGCCACCAAGCTTGTAGACTTGTCTGACGCGATCAAGAATATGTGCAGGATCAGCATTAATGCAAACTGCGTATATGACTTTCTTATCTTTTAGATAGTCCATAATCAGAGGGACACGCTCTTCAATCGTGCAAAACTGCGGATTTGACATGATCTCATCCTCTTTGATGAAGTTAACGCCACCCTCGACCATCTCCTTTACCATCTCAAGCAGCACATCGGGTCTAATGCCGATCTTTGGCTTGACAATTCCACCTAAAAGCGGCTTATCAAAAGCTCCCGTGAAGCTTCTAATTCCGCTAATTCCAAATTTTGGCCCTAAAAAGTGTTTCTTAACCACATCAGGATACGTCACATTAAGAACATGACATTTTTGTATCAAATCAATGTCAAGTTGACCACCCATAATTGTGCACAACAAGTGGCTCACACCATCAGATGTGAAATCTATGTTGATGACAGGAAAAGCGATCTTGACGTTGCCCGATTTCTGTGCCATAAGCTGCGATTCTTGTCCTAGCACCAATGCAGAGTGATTCTCAAATAGAGAATCTGTCTCCCAGCTATTTCTAACGTTTGGGTTGCCGACACTTTGTCCAATTGCAAGATTCCATGCAGCATCACAAAGATTAGTTTTTGACTCTAAGAAGTAGTCAACAATTATGTAATCATGTTCATTAACATAATCCTTGAAAATATTAAACGACATATTTGTCTCCTGGAATTGATGGGGTCTTTACGACTAAGACTCTACAATCTTCTAAGAAGATAGGTCGTGCTATCTCGCCCTTGTCAAAGATAAAAATTGTTCCTGGCTCAATAATCACATCATTCACGTTCATTAATCCATCTAACAAAAGATTGTATTCGATTGCTTCCTTATGGATGTGAGGTGCCCAATATTCACCCTTCTTATGAGACATCACGCCAACTTCAAAATCTTTTGTTTTTAAAATAGACGGTTCAAAATTTCCAATAAACCAACCACGTGTCATTTCGCTTATGTTCGATAACTTCATATTAGAGACCGTAATTTTCCCAGTTAGTATCAATAAAACCATGATTTGTGATAACGTTTACAGACTTAGCCCGCTCTTCGTTCTCAAAAATCATATCATTGATCAAAATGCGGCACCCAGATGCAACACCCATGATTAATTGGTCGTATGGAATTCCTAGCTCTCTTAAATGACGCTCTGTTATCTCTCTAGCACTCTCTTTTCTTGCCGTAACCAGAATGATCCTGTTACCTTGCGAGTCCCATTCATCAAATTTTTCTCTAACGCCGGGCAATAGCTCTGGTTTCGCAAATGTTACTTCTGAGAATGAGTGAACATGCTTCATTATTGTTCCATCAAGGTCGCAAAAAATTGTTGCAGGTTTAACTTTTCTAAATTCATTCTGGATGCCATTAAACTTCTTGATGTCGTCTGGTGTCCCGAGAGAAAAGAATTGACCTTTTCCAAGCGTATAATTCTTGATCTTTTTATGATTTTTAATCAAATAGTTGTATGTTTTTGACACATAAAATTCATTGTTAATTCTGTCGTTGTTTCTGATCATTTCTTCAGCAGAACTAACAAAGTCGCTACCCTTACGCCAATAGTGGATTCCACAAAGTGCATGATCTGATATTGCAAACTTCTCTTCGAGACGTACAGCGTTTCCTTTACTGTCAAGTTCAATGAAGCTATAAGGACTATGCTCGTTTCTAACGATGCCGTCATACGGGTAAGTTCCAACAACACCATCAGCGTCACATAACCTACAAAAATCTAAAAATTCTTGTGGGTGCCAGTCGGTTCTTTGATCGCAGTTGATCGTAATCAGCTCTTCATCATTATCAATATATGACTTGGCGAGCAAAATAGAGGATGCTGATCCCTCAGTCATAGTATCTGTTTCTACAATTACGCAATTTGGCTTCATTGAGAGAAGCAAAAATTTTAGTTCGTCATAAAAATCAGATTTTCTGATGATAAAAATGTACTTTCCGTCGACGCCAAAGCTTTCTACAGCGTGCTGGACAATTGGTTTGGATCTAACGCTAATCAGTGGCTTAGGTTTTTCGTAGCCTGCGTCCAAAAAGCGTTTACCTATTCCAACAATTGGAACTACGATATTCATCGTCCACCTTTTTGTCTATTATACGTCGTCAATAACAATGTTACATGCCTCTAACATTAGGATAACGTGATAGAAACGTCTCAATGGTCTCTTTAAGACCGTCTCGGAGCGGTGTGTATTCTCCTTTCCACCCTAAAGATCTTAAATAAGAATTTGATGATGGCTTCTTAAACTGACCATCGGGCTTCGTGTTATCAAATCTTATAGTGCCAGAAAATCTCATCTCTCCTGAGATTGCGAGAGCTAAACTTTCAATCGAAACTTGTTCTGGGTTGCCAATATTAACGGGCTTTTCGCCATTGTAGTTCTCTGCGAGCCAAAGTATGATCTTTGCTGCGTCACGTGAAAAAGTAAATTCTCTTAGAGGTTTTCCTGTGCCCCATATGACGACTTCTTTTTGCTTATTGATTTTTGCCTCATGAAACTTTCTAATCAATGCTGGAATAACATGACCACTATCGAGGTCGTAGTTGTCGTTAGGGCCGTAGAGATTGTTAGGAATCACGGAGATAAAGTTACAACCGAACTGCTGACGATAGGCTCTGCTCTGAATCTCCAGCATTCTCTTTGCGTAAGCGTAACCAAAGTTTGATGTGTGTGGGGGTCCCATGTGAAGCTGATCTTCTGTGAGTGGGTACTTCACATATGGTGCGTCTGGGTAGATACAAGTGGAAAGAACTGAAACGAGCTTGAGACCGTCATGCTTGCAGGCCTCAAGGACATTCATGTTTATTCGAACATTATCATCGAAAAATTCTGCGACAAAGTCAGTGTTTGCTTTCACACCACCCACTCTAGCTGCGCAGTGAATGACAGTATCGAATTTGCCATTTGGATGAAGCCTCAGTTGACCTGGGCTAGTGAGGTCACAGTATTTCGAATTAAGGCCCACTGAACCTGGAGACAATGACATTACCTCACTTCCGAGTAATCCAGAGGCACCTGTGATTAATGTCTTCATAGCTTATCCTTGTTATCCCAGTAGAATTTCTCACAAAGGTACTGCGGTGGAGATGGATCAACAATCAATCGAGGTTGACCGTCGCCGCATGTATTTCCTCTAACAACGCCCTTCTGGTCAATTCTATACTTTTGGTGTATGAAGTCACGATTAAACGTATTGTACCTACCAAGATGTGTTCTTGTATTAGATTGATTTCCATCTTCTGACGAGTGGTTGACTATTGGGTAGCCGTTGATTGAAGGAAATTTACTCAAGCCTTTAATTTCACAAAGCCTGTATTCCATATCACCGTCTTCTTCACCGATTCCTAATAGTCGCTCATCGAACCAGCCTGCTGCATCAATTTCACGTCTATTAAGACATACAAAGCTCCACATCTCATTGATCTTAAACGACTGCCCTTGTGCTAGCTCAATTCCTTGGTTGACGTAGCTCCACACGTTCGGATCGTGTATCGTAACGTCATCATTTAAAACTAAAACATTGTCATTGCTCGAATTAATTAATATGTTATTCCAAAGTTTTGACAAAGATCTAAATTGTGTCCAGAACATGGGAAAAACATTGTTATAATTGCTTAAAAATTGACACATCTTTGACCTATAAGACTCGTCAAAATTCTTATTGTGGCTGCCGTTAATGCAGACAATGACTTCTACGTTTGGATTTGTAACCTTAATACTGTGAAGCAAGGGCATGAAGAACTTTTCAAATCTTGCTTCGTATGTTACGATACCGATTGAAAACATGTTACTTCCAATAGCTGTAAATGTCTCGGTCAATTTCGTATGAAGACCACTTTTTGATAGGTCGATTGGGTTGAATTTGTGCCCAATTCCACATTCTAGTTAGACCATCATGAAGATCTATTTCATGCTTAAAGTCAAGTAACTTCTCAGACTTTTCCCAAGTAGACCAGGCATGCTTTGCTTCGTGTCGTTCTTCAAGGTGGATGGGCTTTAATCTGGTGCCTGTAACATCTCGCAGTATGTCACACGCTTCATTAATGCTGTAGCTTTTTATACCGCCTAAGTTGATAATTTGAGACTTGCAAGAATCAAGCTGTGATGCTTTCCACAGTGGCATTAAAGAATCATCAACATAGCTAAAGGCTCGTGTCTGTTGACCATCACCATAAATTGTGGGGGATTGACTATTCATTATCTGCAACATCCAGATTCCTAAAACATTGCGATACTTGTCCCAAATATTTTGGTTCTCCCCATAAAAGTTATGAGGTCGGATGATTGTATAATCAAGACCGTGATGTTGGCATGCAACTTTTAGATCCATTTCAACACAGTATTTAGCAATGCCGTATGGATCTATGGGACATGGTGTCAAGTCTTCGCTAAATGGCGGTTCTGTTTGATTTCCATAAACAGCCATCGAGCTCGTAAAAACAAATCGTCTAACACCTGTTTGGACAGATGCATTGATTAGGTTCATCGATGCAATGACGTTTGTCTCATAGTTGAACTTTCTAATAAAAGGTGAGAGGCCCTCAGCAGCATAAGCTGCTAAGTGATAAACTGTATCGATCTTATGATCAGAAAATATCTTCTTAATAATGTCAACGTCATTGACTAAATCATTTTTATAAAAGATGACATCTTTAGGAACATTCTCAATGTACCCGCCTGATAGGTTGTCGATACCAATAACCCTATGGTTAGTATTTTTAAGGATCCAATCAGCTAGACGTGATCCCATGAGGCCTGCGACACCTGTGATTAATATCATTCTCTTCTCTCAGGTGTATTCTAAACAGCGAATGTAGTCCTGTTTATATGCTAGCGTATGTAGTCCCACTTGTCCTGTAAGATCTGTTTAAATGTGACATTATGCTGCTTCAAGTGATGTATCGATAGGCGATGAGAGCACAAATACATGCCATTTTTCACATAACTTTCAAACGAATCATACAAGTTTGAGAAATGAATCATAGTGTCATAATCACTAATGATTATTGGATCATTTAGATGATCATTATTCCATATGTGTCCATTCACAAACGCGGTCAAAACTTCATTTTTAACAACTTGAGTCTCATCTATCAATCTGGAATGAATCCTCAAGTCCGTTCTTGAAAAAATGACTGCGTCGTATGTATTGCCCGATCTGTCAGAATACTCTTTTAAGAGCTGGCCAACAGCCTTTCTAGAATAGAATTGTGAGACAATGTGCTTCGCAGGCTTGCTGTTCGCATCATTAAAATCAAATCGATAATTGTCACCAAAATCGATAGGTGGTTGAAATGTGCATGCTTTAGGCCGATACAAATCAATTATTTTTTTATCGGTATCGGATTCTACAAGCCAGCCTGGCATGTTAGGATAATTTACAGATCCGTACAACTTGCCTATCATGTCATTTGATAACCAGACATGAATAAAAGTGTCAACATCACAGCCATCAATAAAGTGCTTAATCCCAACGCTCCCTTCTTCAAAGAAGCGTGGTTGGCCAAAAAGACACAAAGCTACTTTCATTATGCCGCCTTCACCGCCCAAAACCCTTTTTTAGCACCTTGTGGGTGATTAATTGTGTGACTATTGAAATAAAAACGCCAAGATGGGAACTTAGATTGCCACCACGCTTCAGGTCTGACGTGCCATAAGTTTTCTATGTCATTGAAGTAATTTCCATGGCACTCAGAAAAACTTAGATATGAACCAGGCTTAGACATCTTATTAATCTTGGCGCAGATAGCTTCAACGTCAGCATCTTCAAGGTGGCTAAGCACGCATGATGCATTAAAGATCGCGGGCTCGTTAAGCTCGATCTGGTCTAGACCTTCACAAGCAAATCTATTGATCCATGTGATGTTTTCTACTCTAGGATAAATCTTGTTAGCAATTTCAATAGCTGCTTTAGAAGGCTCGATTGCATAAACATGATCTAGTTTATTTGACATCAGACTGGCACACCACCCTGTTCCAGACCCAATATCGACACCGATCTTTACTTCAGAATTATCAAGCATGAGACCTAACGTCATATCAGGGTTATATTGAACACGATTTTTAGTGTTTTCCAGGTGCATTGCCAGCTCTTTCTCAAACTTTCCTTCTTCGATGTACTCAGAATTGTGTGCATCGTAGCTTGATCGCTTTTTTGTCAAGAACTTTCTATAAACTCTCTTGTATGTAGAAACAACTGTCTTCATGCACGACTCAGTTGTGTAGTTCTTGTCATAGTGATTAACAGCTAGCACAGACAATCGCTGGTAAAGATCATCATCTATCATCAATCTCGTCATTGCATCTGCATATTCTAGTTCATTTGAACAAATGAAGCCTGCAGGTCCGACAGTTTCAATTTGTCCTAGTGCGGGTGCATAATGTGATATGACAGGCAATCCATGAAACAGCGCTTCAGAAATTACTGCACCAAAAGTTTCACCATCAGCACGATTATGACAAAATACATCAAGTGTATTCAAAAATTGACTAATGTCTTCTTCATTTCCTGAGTGTGGGATTTGCTTGAAATTAAGCAAGTTGATGCTTTTGGCAAATTCTGTGTAGTTTTTACTACCGCCCATGACGACAAAGTGTGTCTTGTCATTTTGTATTCTTTTATAGGCTTGCAAAGCAATTGATGTTGCAATTCCATCATCGACTCTTTGATGGAAGCCAAACACAAAATCATCTTCAGGAATTTCTAGCTCTTCTCTTAAGCTCTTAGAGGACTTATTAAGATTCTGGAAGATGGGAAGTATCACAGCTTTTCTAATTGGGCCGCCTGCGTTAACCCATGTCATTGCCTGGTACTTGCTAATATGAAAAACTGACTTGATGTTTATCTTATCTTCTGCCATGCCTGGCAGAGTAATTGCATCGACGATTGGTGTCCGATTAATTAAAGTAAATGGATATTCTGTATGTCCTGCGCGTGCTGTCTGTATGATGTCATAATCATCTTCATTAAAGATCTCAAAGAAATTACTATCGATCCACATGTGATGCGGGTGAGTCACATCTTTTGCACCAACATGAAACTTCTTTAGCTTGACGTTATGATCCTGCAAGAATTTAAGACGTTCTGGGTCTGTGTCGGGATGAACCCAGTTTGATCCGATGTATGGTGCTGAATCGCAGTAGAAAAATGTTACATCAAACTGGTCTTTTGGCAAATAGGCTGCTATTGACTGTAGGAGCTTTTCTGTACCTCCAGTTGCGAGTCCTCCAAATTTTACACACGCGACTTTAATCACCTTGAGCTCCTTGGATACCTACCTGTCATATTTTTAAACTCTTCACGTAGAGATTCTATGTGCCATATGTCAAGGGGTTCAAAAAACTCAGGGCCTTTATCTCTAAAAAATGATGTTATTCTGTCTCTACGCCAATCTTTTAGATTAGACACAAAATCTGGCTGCTTGATGTTCAGCAGCCACTCTTCAGGCACTTCATGTAAGTAGACGTCATCTCTTTCAAAAGTTATAGAGTATTTTTGATTTATGTTGAAGAAGTTGCCAGGTTCATTGATTAGCTCAGAGCACCTGTAATCTGCCTGCTTTATGTTAAAATTTTCCCAATCAACAAATTGATAATGAAGAACGGCACCCATTTCTGGATTCAGCGTGATTTCATTATTTGTTACAGGTGTCCTAGAAACATGCATGAACTCGTACTTGTAACTACAGATCCCATCATCTGCAAATATGAAATCCTTAAAATTATTGCTCCAAACAGATCTATCATGTCTAAAATGGTGGGGGCTTTTCCACAAGGCAAGCCATTGCATTCTCGCATTGAAACCCGGCTTTAGCATGGGCAAGACAAAACGACATGTAATGCCAAACTGGTATGTTAAAGCTTCATCAGCATCGAGGCATAAAAAATGCGTTCCGCCTGCTTTCCTTCCAAGATTCAGCAATGTCTGGCGTATGTGATGCTCAGACCATCCAAATTCTCTTAGTTGATCATTTTGATGAACTTTGCACCCAAAGCTCTCAGCAATCTCTCTAGACCTATCTGTCGATCCATCGTCAACACAGATTATTTCATCAACAACATCAACGATGCTCGATAAGCAAGTTGGCAAAAATCTTTCTTCATTCTTAAACGGGATTAGCGCAATAAACTTCACTTGTTCCTCACATAGTTGACTGCAGGCAGCTTCTTACCTAAGACATTTACATTCTTAATATCATATTTGCTCGCTGCTTCAACAAATCGATGATCAACTTTATCTAAAATTTCATATCTCAATTCTATTACAGTGCGCTCAGTTTCTTGTAAGCCATCACCTCTTGTTGATAGTCCTTTACCTTCATCAAGATAGTATCCTAAAATTGATTTTGAGTACCCGATTTTATTAGAATTGTAAGCTGCTCTGATTGCAAAGTCAAAATCTGCACCGCTTTTAAGCTGTTCATCAAAATAGCCGCATTTTTCTATTAGCGACTTTCTAAACATAAAGAAAGGGCCCAAAATCATGCTTCTGAGATATTCTGATCTTGGGTGGTGGCTGTGATCTACTAACTTGCCCCATCTCAGATCAAACTTGTTGGTTATGATAAAGCTACCATTGACAATGTCGATGGTTTGGTCATTGTCGAAAATTTGAGCTTGAGAAGCAATACTGTCAAATGTTCGCGTGTCATCGATATTCCAAATTGTCAGGTAATCACCATCAGCATTTCTTATGCACTCATTGACAGACATGCCATATGGTACCACCTTATCTTTGATCATATGCTTGATCTTTCCAGGATATTTCTTGTTAAACTGTTCTATCCAGGAAACTTCTTCTTCATCCGGCTCATTGTGATCAAGAACAACCTGTAATCTATCAAACGCGACTTGATTGGGTAGGTTGTTAAGAAACGGAAGCAAATAATCTTTCATTTTGTAACACGATGTGATCGTGCTTACCAGATTAGACATTTTGATACCTTCTAAGTAATGTCATGTACTCTTGTGCCTGCTTCTCTAAGTTGAAATTTTCAACTATGAAGGATCTTGGTGAAAAATTTTGATACTGTCTAGTGAATTCTTCGATGTCTTCGTTAGAAATGGCGTCCTTTATAAGGCCGCAGCTGTGATCAAAATAAGGGACGCTAGTAGCAGGAACATGTTTGTACCTACCTTCATTATTCCACGTGTTTTTGTTAAATACAAGGCAAGGAACATTCATTGATAAGATCTGCATGTAGGCAATTCCTTGAGACTCTGTGTTGGTCAGAATGACACAAAATTGTGCCACCTGGCATGCCTCAAACAGATCTTTCTCTTCATATGAGCCATACGTGAGTATGTTGTAGTTCCATCCTAGCGATTTCAACGATTCTTTAACAGCGTCAAGCTCATGCTGCTGTCTATTTTTGAAGTAAATTAGCGCCGTCTTATTAGAAACGGGATCCTTTCTATTCCAGATATCCGTAGCAATGCCCACGGGCCAAACATCGATTGACGCATGCTGCATGCTGTCAAATTCTAGATACTTGTTCTTGACCCACAGGCTTGGAACGACAAAATGATTGAACTTCTTTGTGTAGTCACCCCACTCTGAGGGTAGCACAAATAGGTTAGGTCCCATCAGAGTGTTGCCATCTATAGACTTAATGGCGGCTGTTGCCTGGAGGCACCCTTGGTAGACACCTTTGCGAGGCTCATCACATGCAGTAACATCTATGCCTTTCTTTTGCAGGCCTACAATAAGATTTTCTGCGACACGCCCTGGGCCTCTATGCAGCGAGGCGAGGTGTAGGTTAACTGTTTCTTTCATTCACGATCCACGATCTTTATGTTGACAGGATAATGTGCTGATTCATTGATGATCTTGAACGTGTGCCCAATATCGATCTTCTTACCGCTACTCCAAACTTCTAGTAACTTTGATGGATCTACTTCACCACATCGATTAGCATATTCATTTTGCACACGGTTGATTGGCATGTTGACAATGGATGAAAACACATGACACGCACAATGCTGTGATAAGCCTTGTGTCTTTGCATGCTGCATAAAATCTTCAAGCTGGTTTGGATTATTGAAGTTAATCTTTGAAGTCCATGTCATCACATCAGACTTTTTAAAGACGTGTCCATCAAGAGAAAGTGGATAACTCCAGTCACCTTGTGCATTCGTCCAATTCCAAACAAATGTCTGACTAATAATGCTTCCATCTGGGATGGGTTGGATTTTGTCTGTCGGGTAGCAAAAGTTAAGATGAAGACCCATTCTCATCGAATAAGTTAGCAATCCGGGATTGTTCTTCAATAGCTCAACTATGTTGCCAAGTGATATCGTATTTTTGAAGACAATATCATCAACTAAAAATGTACAAAAATCATTGGTGCTGGCAAAGAGAGCAGTTGCAACATCTCTTTTGAAATTTGTCTGCTTGATGAAGGTTATTCCTTCAAATTTCTTTTTTACCTCATCAAGAGCGGAGCTGTACTCATCATCATACGAGTAGATAACAGAAACTTGCGCAACTTGACCAGCATCAGTAAAAGAAAGCATCGACTCTAGTAGTGCGTAAAGCTGGAGAGGACGATTCTTAGAAAAAACTATAACATCAATCATCTTATGACACCCGTATAAGCATACAGCGACTTATAGAAGGTTGATAATGCCATGGCAATTTGTGGGTCATATGCAGGACTGTGCTCAAACCTATAGGTTACAAGCCTGTCAGGAAGGTTCTTCATCCTCGCAAACTTGATTGCTCTAATCCAAAGATGATAATCTTCGCAGAAAGGGAAGCAGTCCTCGTATGTTCCAATGAAGTCTAAGATAGACTTTCTAAAAACAACACTTGAATTGGCTATGCAATTTCTTCCATTTAAGAGATATGAAACAATTTGATCATGATCACTTGGATGAGTGATCTGTTCTGGTAAAATTGTGCCCTTCTTATCTGTTGTGACTATCTGTGTTCCTACAATATCAATATCATCATCAAAGGCTGCCACCTGCTTCTTAATTTTACCTGCATGCCAGATGTCATCAGCGTCTAGAAGCGCGATAAAAGGAAACCTAGCCATTGCGAATCCCTTATTTCTTGCAGGAACTTTGCCCTTTCTAGATTCGAAGATTAAAACTCTATCATCTTCTTCTTTTAAAGACACGGCAACATTCATTGTATCATCAGTGCATCCATTGACAACAATGATGACCTCACGTACTTCTTCTCCCTGCGACAGAGCACTTACAACTGCCTCACGAAGAGTCCCTGCCGCATTGTATGCAGGTATGACAACTGAGATTTCTATCATTCGATGCCTTCTATGTGCGGCGTCTTGCGGCTCCAGCTAATCTTATTGTGGAATATGTGGCCACCAAGCTCGGTCGAAAGCCTATGTGCCAAGGTCTTGATATCATCATCTGTTACATCTGACCAGGGCTTGTCGAAGAACATGTTGTTCTCTGCCGTGTCCTCCTGTCGTATGTCATAGAGGCTTTCCCAGTGCTTCTGCCAGTATCCTCGATAAGTCTTGATCTTACGCTCAATATTAAACCAGGAATAGTGCCTCACAGATGGCAAAGCATCAACAATATGCTTGAACCATGTCGAATATGCATGCTGTGCCTCTGGGTGACCTGATAGCGCTGTCATTCTTACCCTGTGTGCCTCTTCTGTGTAAAAACCTGCACTATGGATTGGCGTGCCCGATTTAGTGTGAATGAAATCGCAACCATCAGTTCCTTGCGAGGCAAACATGTCGCCGTTTTCATCGAAGCGCCTAAGATTTGCTGGTATGCCATGCGTGATGTGTGGCAAATTTCGACTAAGTCGCCACTTCCACGGGTTGATATCCATCCTTACCTTGGACTTCGATCCCCAATATTCAACAACAGGCAAGCAGATCAGATCTATTGACTTTGGGAATCCTTTGCATAGCTCACGAATTTTGTCATAATCGCGCTCTAGCACTATTTCATCAGCATCCATCTGCCAACAGAAATCTTTCGTGCAAAGCTTACGAGCTTCTGCCTTTTGAGCACCATCAAAAACAGCAAATCGCTTACTGTTCCAGTCTCTCGTAATCTGCTTGATGACTAGCTTACTATTGCTCTGTGCAAGATCCTCAAGCTTTTCCCATGTCCCATCAGTTGAACCTCCATCAACAACAACGACCTCATCACAAAATCCTAACATCGAATTGATAGTCTCTTCCCAAGGATAGCCTTGCGACACACAGTCTTTGGTTGTAGTGTATCCAGATAACGTGGGTTGATTCTGGATGATTTTATTTACCTGCCCCCAAAACACATCAGGCCGCCCCTTCAAGTAAGAACAGACATCATCTGGTGAACTCTGGAACCAATCTTCGTTTGAGTGCTGGACGTTATCGTTGGTCTGGAGCTGGCAGCCTAAAAGTTTTGCCTCAATGACCATCCGAGGACATGTGTCACCGCCTCGAGGTAGGTAGACGAAGCCCTCGGCAGATGAGAGTTTTTCAAGAAGCTGGTTATATGGAAGATCCCAGACAACTTCATGCTTCTTGTTATTTGCTAGACACCACTCTGTTGCGTCCTCTGCGCCCTTGATCCATGAATTAGAGCCTAGAACAATCCAGCCATCGCGAATCTTAGTTTTATCCACGCTGTCGACAAAATTAAAGAATTCTCTATTAAACACAGAAGAAAGGACGGTAGAAGCGTGATCTCCAAGGAACGGAAATCTAGAATAGTACCTGTCTCTCTGACCGCTTGACATCCAGAAAATATGATCAGCGGCATAGTAAAAAGCCGAAACAATCTTGCCGATTTGTGACTCATGACAGTCACACCTGTGTCCTGTCTCATTCTCGTGCTTCTCAATAGACCTATACAGACAGAACTTGTAGTCATATTCAAGAACGACATACTTCAGGTTTGCCACTATTGTGGGAATAAGATTGAAGTCTATCGAGACAAAATTTCCAAAGACCCACATGTCATCCTTGTGCTCCTCCATAAACTTTATGTCAAGCTCACGGGCACGCTTCTTAATAACAGGAAGTGGTGACGATTCGATCAACGCCTCTGTGGTTAGCTCAGCGCCTCCGGCGTAATCTTCAGAAAAGAGATCGGCAACAAAAATGCAGTTTTTATTCATACTGCTATAATGGCACTCTGGCGAAAAAAGAAAAGGCCCGGCAGGTAAACTGCCGGGCCAAAACCTCTAACTAGAGGATTATATTTCCTCGAGAACGAACTTGTAACGCTTGCCGTTGTAGTTGTTCGTGATGCTGAGGTAATCTCTCTCCTCGATGATGGTCCAGTCGCCGCGATCGTTTCGGAGGTGCAAGTCTCCGGTGTAGATGTTTGCCCAGCGACGCTCGGGTGAGCCAAGGTTGTAGGTGACATCAGAGTTAGGATGCAAACCAAGGAGGTTGTTGGTTGGTGATGCACCAACGAATGCTATCCTTGTCGTGTCTTTGAAGAAGTCAATAGACGTTCCACCTGTTATCTTAGCAATGCTGCCGCTAACCTCTACTGTCGTTGCTCCAGTTCCAGCAGCGATCGTAACATTCTGGGTTGCAGAACCCGAGATTGTTGTTGTTGAACCTAGCGCATTGATGTGAAGCTCTGTGGCACCATCTTTTATGAAGACAAATCCACCGTTACCGGTGTTTGCTATGACTGTGCTACCGCTCAGGGTAAGCGCGGTAGTTCCAGCACCTGCAGCAAGCGTAACATTCTGGTTTGCAGATCCTGTGATGAGAGTTGTGTTCGCATTCTTGAGGATGCTAAGGTGTGTTCCGCCGGCCTGCTGGAAGTTGACCACACCTGCTGTTTGTGAGCCTAGAACAACCTCTGAGCCCGTAAGCACAAGTTGTGTAGCCGTTCCGAACGACGGACCGGCATTGCCTGTGTATGCAGCAAGTATGAGGCTTGATCCTATGATTCCCTGGATAGATCCGACGTTTGAGCCATCTCTTTGGACTCTAAACCCAGCAGCACCTGCATTTGCAAGAATTGTCGATCCGCTGACTAGAAGTGACTTTCCTGCAACTGCACCAACCTTGAAGCCAGATGAGTTAGGTATATCAACAGCAGCTTCAGCATAAGCTAAATTAGCAAACTGGAAGAATGTCTTTCCATCGTTTGAGCCAAGCGTTACACCCGATCCTGTAAGCGACATTGCGAAAGCTGAGGTTGCGTTTCTTGCTGCAATGTTGAAGACAAGATTTGGGAGAGTTCCGTCAATCGATAGACGACCGCCCGGCTTATCATTTCCAAGAATCTGTATTGCGTTGTTTGTTGTGTGGCCGATGTTGATGTTTGTGCCTGAAATCCATAAATCACTTGTAACACCTTCGCCATTTTGACCTTGAATAATCGCTTCACCTGACCCAGCATAGTCACCGAATAGAATCTTATTGGTTCCACCTTGCGCGAAAGCTAACGAGTTGCCCGATGACTTGACGTTCAATATCGCTGATGATCCATCAGATGATGTAAGGTAGACGTTAGCTGTTGTTGCTGCCGATCCAACCGTTCCACCTAGCTGCAAGCTGCTGGCTCTGAGCGGGATGTAGTTCAGTGATGTTGTATTGGTTCTTGTACCCGCAGTGACATCTTGGCGACCGACTGCCCAGACGTCGCTTGAGTCCTTGACAAACACCATCGCATTGTCTGCCGTTGCAGAGCCTGATGCGAGAGCGAGACCTCCGTATGCGACTACGCCTGCAGCGCTTCCGCTTCCAATATAAAGAAGCGGATCTCTAACCAGGAGATTTGTTGTGCTGACTGTAGTTGTCGTACCATTAACAGTTAGGTCGCCCGATACAACAGCATTGCCTGTGATATTTGCGTTACCACGAACATTTAGCGTGTTGCTTGTTCCGCTCTGGCCAACATTTACTGTCGCTGCCGTGTCTCCGAGGTTTATCGAAGTTGGCGTTGTAGCAGTGATCGTTGATCCGTTGACTGTGAGGTTTCTCACTGTAGCTGTGGATGTTCCGTTACCAATGGTAATTGCATTGGACGTCACAGCAGTGAAGATGCTTTTTGCTTCATCCGCATCAGCAACAATGTTACCACCAAAGGTGACATCGCCTGTTAGGGTTGAAGTTCCAACAACCAGTGCCGTTCCACCAACAGTGAGGTTTCCACCTGCCTGCAGCGCGCCAGAACCGCTGATCTCACCGTTGCCGCCGATGTGAGCAATCTCACCTGCATCGCTAGTGAGGTTTAGAGAGCCAGATGTTACAATGGTTCCACCGAAAAGTGCAGCCTTCTGGCCGTCAGTCGATCCAGAGACGAAGAAGAAGACGTCTGTTCCCTTTGTGTTTGCTACAGCTTCGAGTCCGATGGCGATCGACGATGTGGTGAACGCAGCGACGTTGGTAGACTCAGTGAACGGTCCACCGCCGCCGCCGCCGCCGCCTGATCCTACAGCAGTCTCACCACCGCCTGCATTCTTGAAGTAGAGCGTGCCTGCTCTTGCGTAGAGGACTGCCTCGTTAGCGCCTGCTGTTGGAGCAGCAGCAACGTTGTTAAGAGCCAAGCTGCCTGTAACACCAACGTCTGTGCCAATCTTAAGCGGTGATCCTCCGTGTAGAGTACCGCTGAGAACAACGTCGCCACCGAAAACAGTGACGCCGCTTCCAGCACCTACGCCGCCGATGTTACCGCTAACGAATAGATCAACATCGACACCAGGAAGCTTGGGCCATGGCCTTGATCCTGGATTTGCAATTGTAACCGAACCTGTTACGCCAATTCTCCAGTTGCCTGCTGAGCTACCGGAGATGTTGTTAGTGACTAATGCCATAGAAGTTCCCTCATCTCAGGAACTAACTATCACCTTACGATTGGATCTTCATCATATTGTGGCACAGCTTCAAGAACAAACTTATATCTTTTTCCAGTCTTATTAAATCTAATGGTGAGGCAGTCTTCCTCTTCAATTAGAGTGTAGTCACCACGCTCGTTTCTCAGGTGCAAGTCGCCTGTATAGACGTTGGCAAATCTATAAGTTGAAGATCCAAGGTTGTAGACGCGGTCAGATGAAGGTATTATATCTGATGTCAATCTGCCATTAAGGACAAGATTATCTGTGCTAGTGGACCCAAGGTAGGCTGAGCCTGAGATGACAAGGTCTCCTCCGAAGACCGATGTGCCCCCAGAGCTTCCATTCTTTGATCCTGCTATACCACCAACAAAGAAGTTTGTATCTGTCGTCTTGTAAGGATTAATCGCTGTGCTTCCAGCGTACGCTGTCCTCATTACAGCGATCTTTGTATTTTCTTGTGATCCGTTAGGCAAAACCTCAAGGAAGTTAACAGTATTGTTGGTGGACGTCTTAACACTGTGGATTACGCCACCGCCAAGCGTCATGTTTCTAACTTCTAGACTTGCTGATGTTGCTGTTCCAATAAGCGATATTGCAGTTTGATAGCTTCCTGTAACAAGATGAATCGAGCCAGAGGTTGCGACATCTCCACCAAATAGAGATAGTCCGCTTGTTGCTCTTGACGGTGCGCTTCCTATCGATCCCGATACAAAGAAGGATATGTCGCTCCCTCTCGTCGATGCTGCGCCACCTAATCCAATAGCGATCGATGAAGTGGTGTATGCAGCAACATTGCTTGCCTCTGTAAATGGACCAGATGAACCACCGCCGCCGCCTGCAGATCCAGTTATCTCAATTCTACCGTTAGACCCAGTATTAATAGTGATATTTGGGCCAGCAAGAAGATAAGGAGAGCCATTTGCAAGAGTTGTTAAAGATCCTGATATGCCCAGTGTGGCAACAAGTGATCCTGTGATCTCAACTCGTCCCGTGCCAATTGTTGAGCCGCTATTGACACGAACAATATCACTTCTTTGCGCATCAGTGTCACCAGTTCCATCGCCAATTATGAACAACGATGTGTTATTATTTCTCTTGTTGTAATTTCCTACTACATTCTGACCTGATCCAGACGTAATGGTTCCAATGCCTGCGGCATGTGAGTATGAACCACTTGCAATTGTGAGATATCCTTCAGAATGTGAGGATCGCCCTAAAGTTTTGGTGAGTTCACCTTCAGCATGTGAGTAGTCACCCGACGCTATAGCATCCAGACCCTCGGCGTGCGAATACCATGCATTTGCTTCTGTGCTGTATCCTTCTGCGTGAGCGGCGCTTCCGGCAGCAATTGTATACTGTCCTTCGGCGTGTGCGAGAGAGTTTGACGCGAGCGTCATGCCACCCTCGGCATGTGAGTTATTACCAGAAGCAGTTGTCTGGTATCCTTCAGCGTGTGATGAGCCGCCAGATGCAGTAGTTTGAGATCCCTCAGAGTGCGAGTAGTTGCCCGATGCGGTGGTTACCTCACCTTGCGAATGCGAGTAGTTACCTGATGAGGTGTTCCTATCACCGTGTGTAATCGATCCTGTAAGCGTTAGTAAGTTAGCTGTCTTGTTATATGTGAATTCAGCATCGCCGCCAAACGATCCACCGTCATTATACTGTATTTGCGTGTTAGATCCAGCTGCTGCACCAGCACTGCCCGTGATCTGTATCGATCCGTTAGAGCTTGTAGCGATGGTGATGTTAGGACCAGCAAGAAGATATGGTGAACCATCAACAAGTCTTGTCAAAGATCCTGTAAGCCTAGGTGAGACTACAGATCCTGTTACAAACAGAGAACCTGCAGGTCCTGGAGTGACATATATGCTATTTGATGCAGAAAGTGTGGTATTCGTGCCGTTATTGCTTATGCTGATATAAGATGTGCCGTCTTTCTGCAATGCAACAGCGTTTGTAGAATTTAGTGCTACAGTTGAACCGCTAAGTGCAGCAAATCCTTGTGATCCAAAATTGACGTTGTATGTTTGGGCGCTAACAGTAACATCATTAACACCGTCGTATGTGTGATTAAGGTAGTCAGCTGTTCCCTTAGAAAATGTTGTTGTTCCAACATTGGAGCCAATCTTAACGCCCGACCCCGATATTACTAGATTAACAGACTGACCTGACGGGAATCGTGCTACGAGCTGGGGTTTAGTAGAATCACTATGATCAACTGCAAGACGTTCAGAACCGTAAGCACCAAACCACGTTAGACCATCAGATGAATCTAGGTGAACTGAAGAGCCTGAAAGATAAAGTGATGGATAGGCAGATTCTGTTGCAGTAATCTGCGCAGAGTATCCCCCATTCATCGTGAACTTCAAGTATTCTGTGCCGTTCTCATAGAATTTGACACCGTTGGTATCATTTCCTTTTAATTGGACGCCAGATCCACTGATTGTGACCGTGGTGGCATCAGATGATGTGATAACAGCAACAGATCCGCCTAATTGGACAGCAGAAGCTCGTATTGGGACGTGCGTCATGCTTGTTAGGCTAGTTGATGCACCGCCTGCAACATCTTGTCGTCCTACGCCCCAGACATCATTCGCCACGCGACCGAAAACAAGCGACTGATTTGCAACGCTAGACCCGGACGCAATGGCAATCCCACCGTCCTGGTTGGATGTCTTGCTACCTGATGCAAGATAGATTATGGGATCAGATATGACAAGATTCGACGATGTAACGATTGTCGATGATCCTGTGACTGTAAGATTTGCTACAACAAGAGTCTGCGTTGAAGCGATGTATCTTAGGCCCGAACTTCCGCTAAAAGATCCAGCGTTGTTGAATTGAACTTCTGTGTTTGCTCCTCCGGGTGACCCACCGCCGCCAGCAGCTGCAGTTAAAGTTCCTGAGATGTATACATCACCACCAAAAGTTACTCGATTGTTATCTCCTATTCCACCTGAAATGTATAACCACGTATCTGATCCGTCACCACTAAGAATTAGATCATTAGTGTTAACAGTGATACCATCATTGCCGGCAGCAGATTTGCCGATAATGTAAAGCTTCGGGTTAGTATCACTGCCTGAGGCTATGATTCTTTCGACCCTTACGCCGGATGCTTTAAAATCGGGTGGTCTTGATGCCATTATCTAGAACTCACTATTAGGTAGTCAAAAGTTGTTGTTTCAGGAATTGTAGATGCAATCGCGTAAAGCGGCTTTTCTTGCTCATAATAGGACAGTTCAACGGGAGTTTCGGGTGTTGCTATTAGAGCAATATTAGGGATGTTTTCATAGTCAGGTGTTGTAATAATGATCGGTCCTACACCTGATGAGTCAAGCGCTGCTCTTCCAAACTGAATATGAACAAATGTACTACCTTTCATTGTGACACCACCACGATTGATGCAGAGTCATTATTAGCAACACTAGCTGTAATTGTTACCTGCGTAGTGGTTATTGCACTCACATGAACGTTGAATGCGTCATTTAGAGATGTTGCAACGACAACAGGCACTGAGCTGTAAGTATTGACAAATGCGTATGTTACAGATGAGCTGCCGTTAAAATTAACAACGGCACTCTCTAGAACAAATGATTCATCTGACACATACGCATAGCGTGGGTCAGGTCGACTATAAGGGTAGACCTTAGCGTATCGTGCAAGATCTCGCTTTCTAAGAGTTACGCTTCCCATAACATCCTCTGATTTAATTAGGCTGTTACAGGACTACAACTCCTTACTTGCGAGAGTTGCGAGCTGCGACCTCTCACCCCTGTCCAACTTAATATGTCCAAACAGCTCTTTTCCTTTCAGCTTCTCAATTGCAATTGCTAGTCCATTTGACAGCTTATCAAGATAAGGGGTGTCGACCTGGTCTGTGTCACCCAGGAGAACTATCTTAGTCCCTGCTCCGCAACGCGTGATGATGGTCTTAATCTCATGAATGGTCAAATTTTGTGCTTCATCAACAATGATGTAGCAGTTATTAAAGCTTCTACCTCTAATATAGCTGACTGGTGAGATTTCAATACTTCCTCGTTGCCGCATCATCTCGAAATAAGAAGGATCGTGAAATGCGCTACGGAAGTTATCAACAATAGGCATAAGCCATGGTGCCATCTTCTCCTCGAGTGTGCCAGGTAAGAAGCCTAAGTCGCGACCAACAGGCTCAATGGATCGAGTGATGACGATCCTATCATAGAGCTTTGTGTTGAGACCTGACATCCCAGCAACAAGTGCAAGGAAAGTCTTGCCAGATCCAGCAAGACCTGTTAAGCTGACAAGTGGTATGTCCTTGTTGGTAAGGAGGTGAAGTGCGGCTGTCTGCTCCTTGCTCCGAGGCTTAATGCCCATCGATGATTCAAGGAAGATCTTAGGCTTCTTGATGCTTCCCTTCGAATACATTCCAAGGATCGACTTCTGTGGATCAATGTCAGACTGTCCTACAACTAGCTGGTTCTCTAGAAGTCCCTCTGTTTCAATCAGAGACACCTCACCATCCTGGTAGAACAAATCTACATCTCGGTTCGCCACAGTGATCTGGGCCTGGCCAGAGTAGCTCGGTGAGCCTTCTCTAAATGATTGTGGGATGTCGCTGTAATAATCCTCGGCCCTCATACCTAGAGCATCGCACTTAACACGAAGGTTGATGTCCTTGGTGATGACGCGGACCTCACGATCTGGATTTCTCTCCTTTAGAGTTAAGGCAACTGCTATGATGTTGTTGTCACCCTTCTCAATCGGAAACTCAGAAGGCGCGTCATTCTGCGATACATTGACCTGGACCACACGGATTGTTACATCTTTATCAGGAACTGCAACACCATCATGAAGGCTGCCTAGCTTCCTAAGAGAATCCAAGAAGCGATTGACCTCGCGAGCAGATGATCCTATCTGCTCCTTCCGCTCCTTAAATCGATCTAGCTCTTCTAGGACAATTAGAGGAATGATGACATCATTGCCTCGAAAAACCGTGAGAGAGTTAGGGTCGTAGAGCATGACCGAGGTGTCGATGACAAGAAGCTTTCGATTTGACAAAATTAGACTCCTGGACAAATATTACCCGTTTCTAAAATTAAGAAAATAGTTGATCACAGTTTGGTGATTGAAATAACAGTGTCTTCTCTGTCACCAACTGTATCTTTTTCAACGGCATTTGCAGCGAGAACTATGTCATCATCATTGTTAGATGTTTTTATTATTCTAACATCAATTGCGGTTGCTGCTGGGAGGTAACCTATCCAGCTAAGTTCAGATGAATCATACCCAACAACAGCGCCACCTATGCTAAATACTGATTTTGATCCAGATACTGATTTTTTAACAATTCCTGCAATGTAAAGTTTTCCTGTGTAAGACGCTGTAAATGCTCCTGACGCGCTAGCTCTTACACCAAAAACAACATCAATTCTGTATCTGCCCGCTTTACCTGTTTGAATTGTAAATGTAGATCCTGAACCCGATGTTCCAGATTTAGTAATTAGATTTCCTTCATTGGTCTCGATGTCGTTAAAATAAAGCTTTTTCTCAACATTATACGTAAGTGTTTGATCAGATGCTAAAGCGTCTACATATTTGTCTGTTCCTACTCCTTGAAGTCCTGTCGGTCCTGTCGATCCTGCAATTCCTCTAATTGCTTTGGAAATTTTATACGTCTTAGTGACGGTTACGCTAGGAGAAACACCCGAATAAACTGCTCTGACTGTGAATGTCTCTCTGCTTGATGACCATGATCCTGACGATGTCTCAGCAAGCGAATAAGCGCCTGTAGAGCTATTGATTGTCAGCCTTAGGTCGCTCAGAGTTTGTGTTGTTCCTGTTCCAGATGTTCCTGCATAGTAGACTACGCTGGAAGACACTGTAGATTCCCCTCTTTGAACCACAAGACTTCCTGTGGCTGCAGCAAAAGATGAAACGACTCCATCGGCATCTGCTGCAACAATATCTGATTCATTAGTCAAATAGCCTGTAATGGCATCAGCACCATCGGCACCGTCAAATGAGGGATTAATTGTTACTTCGTCATAAACGCCAGTATCATATGTTGCTCTAACTTTGACAGCATAGTATGTCGATCTTGCTGTGATGAACTTAGCAATTGTCATCTTTGCAATTGTTAGATCATTTCCTGCAATAACTTGAAGATAAGTTCCATCAACGGCGGCAGATGATGTTTGAATTGCAGAAGACACTGTCCCGTCAGAATCAACTCCGTAGACTGTCCAAGTTACATCATCATTTGCAGATTTAGCACCCTTAACCGAGCTAATCTTGGTTGTAAATTGTATAAAATCTGCTGCATTTTTGGCAGTTTCGTCAGATTTAAGATTGAACGTAAATGCTGTGGGTGTGAGAACTACAGACTCGCCCGTCTTATTTTTTGTAATCTTGTAGACTTTGTCAACACTTACGCCGCCATAGGTGGCTCTTAGCGTGAAATTCTCACCTCTTGCAGATGTCCAACCAGAAACTCCTCCGGATGGAACCTTGAGAGTGTAGGCACCCGTTGTTGTGTTTATCTCCATTCTCAAGCCATTTTTATCAACATAGACGACACCCGTTGAAGATCCCGTCGTTCCTCCCTGTGAGGGCAATGAGAATGTTGCTGAGGTGGTTTTATCTGTTATGCCATCAAAGACCTTGAATGTGCCGCCCGCATTTGAGATTGTTGTCCCAGAAAGCTCATCCTTGTTTATTCTATCACCAAATGTGTAGGCTGCAACAGTGTGAACCTCGTTCGTAAGATAACCAGTTATGGCACTAGCACCATCGGCACCGTTTGCACCGTCTGCGCCATTTGAGCCATTTGAAACAGGATTTACAGTAATCTCATCTTCTGTTCCGTCAAATGACGCTTCAACCTTTAGTGATGCATAATCATCTCCAGCCGGGAGTGCTATTCCGACAAGAAATTGTGATGCCGTCATATTAGCGTTTAATTTGTCTGTATTAGAAGTCGTGGGAACCGTTAATACTGTCCCTGACGCGCCAACAGTTCCTTCTGCTGTTATATCAGTTTCGACACCTGTAGATGAAACACCGTAAACCTTCCAAGTAACATCTCCACCGCCAGATCCTGCGTGACCTTGCTTTTTTGCTGTGAAGTAGATCTTATTCGATCCATTAAACGCAGTGCCGTCAGGCTTGATTCTAAATGTTTGACCCGACGCTTTCAACTTTATGATTGTTGCGCCTTTAGATTTTGTGATCTTATAAGACTTAGTGATATTTGTGCCGCTGTATGTTCCTCTAATGTCAAATGATTCTGTGTCACTTGTCCATGCATTTGTGCTTGTTTCAGAAACATCATAGGCACCTGTCGATTTATTGACCCTAACCTTAAGACCGTTAGATGAATCTGAACCGCCGCTTATCTTCCATGAATATGTTGAATCATTAGAAGTTTCATCTACCATCGAATAATTTACGCTGGAGCTTAAAACCGTCGTTCCATTAATTAAGACTATTGATCCACCCGCCGTAGAAAGTGGAGAAGTTCCGATAAGTTTTGCAGGAGATGCAGCTGTTGAAGCAACTGTGTGTGTCTCATTAGAGAGATATCCTGTTAGAGCATTTCCAGCTGCGCCCGTTGCACCTGTAGCGCCTTGTGGTCCTGTCTCACCTTTAAAGATTACTCCTGAGTCCCAATTTGTGCTTCCGCGTGTGTAAAGCTTGAAATTTGTCTTATCGATAAAAATATCGCCTAGCTTACCGCTACCTGACGTGGGCGGACCGTCGCCATAAGTTAGAGATGGATAACCATTACCTTCGAGTATCTCACCTAAAATAACTGAGTATGCACCTTCAGAACCATTATAGGTGTAGATCTTTCCTGTCTCAAATACCTTTCTTCTGACAGCCACATCAAGCTCCAGTCTTCTACAGTTACTTATCCACTAGTAAATGTGTCATCAAGTCAATAGTATTTCATATCGAGGTTTTAACATGAAGTGCTTTGATCTTCACGATAAAGAGAAAGTTGAGTGCCAGAATAAGGGCTGCAGGATGTGGATTAACTGCAAGCAGACGCAAAATTGCACGCTTATTGCTTCGAAGAACGGTCCACTGTCACTGCAGGAAATTGGTGACATATTGGGTGTGACAAGAATGAGAATATGTCAGATAGAGAAAAAAGTAATTAGCAAGATCTCAAACATAGTCATGAAATAGAAACTAAGAAGGCCACCTTGCGGTGGCCTTCAAAGTATCTGTCAGCTAAAAATCAAGCCGCAGATTCGTCCTTCTCAGTCTCCATCGAGAGCTTGACAAGATTTGCTGCTGCCTGCTTAACAAGCCGAAGGCCTCGACGTGCGCGGACTCCCGCCGACTTATTACCGCTTGCATTCTTCTTAACATCAACCTCAATGCTCTCAACAAGAGTACGAAGCTCTGACCAACTATCTACTAGACTCATCTAAACCTCCAATTGTGTTTTTTCGGCTTCCTCAAGGGGATCGCCAAGATATTTTTTAGCTACTGCCGTTAACTCGACCAGCGCATCTCTATTTTCAAGCCCAAGTGATAGCAAGTAAACTACCTGCAATCGCTGTGTTTCATTTATTCCAAAATTGTCTATCTCTCTAACAATGTCACGGCAAGCTTGAAGCTGCTTTGCAACTTGCGCGACTTTTGAATTGTTGTAATCCACTAAGCCTCCAGCGTATTGCTCATGATTTCAGATCTTACCTTGAAATTACCATCTCTCTTTATGGTTAAGATCTTAAGATTGGTGTGAATTCCCTGCTCATCGCGCCTGATTGTAACATCAGTATCTTGGCTTGAGTTCTCAACAATAAACTCAACTTGTTCCCACGTGGCAAGATCAACATTTTGAGTCTTTAGATAAGCTGCTAGACGTTCTGGAAGACAGACTTCAACATCTTCAATGGTTCTAATTGAGCTGCTTGCCTCATTGCCATGAAGAATCTCTGACTTGCAGTAGTCAACAACTTTGTGTAGGACACCGCAATTGTTGCATTGGACCACTTTATCCTTAAACTGGTCATCATCAACAACACTAAAAACAACAAATTTGTGAAACATGGGTGGATTGGTATTCCGATATTGCGGGAGCACACAATGACACTGTACCAGGTGTTTCACACCTTCAACAGACATTTTTACTTCGTTGCCTCATTGATGGACTGCTCAATCTGGCTTGATGCAGAGATGAAACCCTGCTCAAATGATGCCTCAACTATCCTAACAATGGCTCTAATGTCATTATCAGAGACCTTGTAGAGATTTTTCTGGTTGCCTTCGACGACGTTGCTCACAACACGATCACGTATGTGATCAATTGCGAGCTTAAAGTCTGTCCTTAGCTTTGACGATTTTGACATTTTTTTCCTTGCTTCCTCAAGATTAAATTGACTCGATTGCAGCGCCAGTGCTTCTGATTGTTTTTCTAATCGAAAGAAAGATCTCAATCGACCTAGTAATAGTTTCAGCAGGGGCCACATCTGTCTCACCAAATAATAGACACACTTTGTCTTTAGAAAAGGAATCTAGATCTTTTTTATCAATTAAACCAAAATTCATAATTCTAGGAAGTGATCTAAAGAACCTGTCAAGCTTTTCAATGATATTAGGATCTGCCTTAAGATCTTCTATGCCAATATCGACTTGGATCGCAGATCCACAAAGACTTTGAATTCGTGGTTCAAGGATCGTACTAAGATCTCGGTTTTGGTCGATTCTTTGCCTTAGACCCAGGACATGTTTTGAAACACTTTGTGTATGCTTCTTGTCTTCAATGATCATTTTTTGACCAAATATGCTGATTCTATCGACAACAGAGGTGTGTCTAAGGCATCCTTGTGCGACTGTTTCGCCTAGTTTTGCTGATATTGGGTGGTTCTGTATAATCTCACCTAGATCTACTAGAGTGTTGATATGGTATTCGTCAACAGGGATCTTAACTAAGACAACATCTAGGTTACCCATCTCATAGTTCTTAGCAAGAGTCTCGCAAACATCAGGCAAAGCATCAAGACACGCTATGACAGCAGGCTGCTTGGATTTAGATAGTTCTTCAAGAAATCTATGGATCTCACTAATCTGCTCTATAACGCCGTCTATCAATATAAGCCTGCAATTTTTCTTGGTCCACATACCTTTTGAATTGAACCTTCTAT
>B570J29032_109959482_pt1 | contig 27228 bp, 24 predicted proteins | sample LakMenEpi16Nov12_FD_29032 | JGI IMG/M metagenome (IMG submission 29032) | reverse complement strand
TCGCCCGCCACTGTGTCATAATACACTTTGCCATCTGAGCCGTTAGTGTACAATGTGCCAGATCTATAAATAACCGTGTCGCTGGGCTTTTTGAATATCATGGAAAGAACGGATGCGTTTGAAATATTAACAACCTCGCCGCTATCTTTAATGGTGGCTAGGAATCTGGTTCCAAGGTCATCTACATGTATTTCGCTAGGCATTTTATCTCTTAAGTATGATATGGATTGTTTGTAGGATAGACAGGGTGAATTCTACTGTAATCATAGTGTTGTTGGGTTATTTTCGATATTAAGCACCATTTCTACTCGACTAGAAACCAAAGACAGAATATTTTCACTTCTATTTATGCTTAAAACTAGCTCAAAAATGTCACCGTTTTGGTATATAGTGTTGCGGGTGTCGATATTTAGGGCCATTTCTACCAAACTAGAAACTGAGGATACGACTTTTTCGCTTCTGTTGATGTTTAAAAGTAGCTTAAAAACCTCGCCGTTTCGGTATATAATATCAGAAGTGCTGAAAGGTAGTAGGCTGAAAATAAACACATTTTGCCCCGTAATCTCTAATTAGTTATACACCTAGATCCTTGTATTCTTTCAAACTTAAATAATTTGATTTAGACTGTCTATAGAATTTGCATTATTTATAAGTTCCCTTTTTAGTGCGTCTTGTGAACTCAATTGTGATCTAAATTGGCCGTATTGGAGCATTAGAATGGTCATATCTTGTAGGGACAATTCGTGAGACTGTCCATCCATGTCAATAACGGTTCCCGTAGTAGATAAGCCCATGCTGTTAGCTTCTTTGGCTAATATGAAAGCTCCTGTTAATAGTGTTACATCCTGTGTGTCTGTTCCAAGCTTCCACCCATAAGGAGTTGTCCAACCATTGCTCATGGTGGTTTTCCAAGATATATCTACTTGTTCTAACTTCTCTAATTTGGCTTTGCGTAAGGGCCAATCCGCTATTATATTATTAACTTGTGTTAGCTGTTCTGAGCTTGGTTCAGTTAAATATTCTATATGAAAAGTATTGTTTCCAAGGTCTTGAACTCCCTCAATACTAACTATAGAATCTATTTGTTCGTGTAGTTTACATAGATAAGTCATTAACATATTCCTTTCAACATGTTATTGAAGCCATTATGCTGCAATTACTAAAAGTAGCGCCGGTAGCACCAAGCAACTGAACCATTGCCAGATAATGATAGCCTGCTCCTGCGGAAGTTTGGTAATCAGTAGTTCCAGCTCGTAAAGTAGCGGTATCAACATTGTTTATAATTGCCAAAGTGTTAATACCATTAGTTATATCTAATCCTATACCTACTGGTATTGATGAAACTGGGTTAACTGTGGTACTCGATAATATTGTCATATTTATGGCAGTATATCTATTTAATCCGGTTATGAATTCAACAATGTTAGTACTTACGTTTCTATAAATACGAGAGGATGCTGTTGTGTAGGTATGGGAGGTGCCATCTGAGACAGACATATATTTATTAACCCTATTATACATATTCCATAAGAATCTTTTATCTGTTCCATCAGATATGAATCCTGCTGTTCCAATAGTTCTTGCTGTTCCTATGTATCGTTTATTTGGCGATCCGCTTTTCACGTATACTCCATCTTGTAGTGCTAAAACAGACCCTGTGGATCGTGCGCTAGCTGTAGCTGTTGGACTAGCGTATCCTCCCTGTGTTGTCCAAGCTGTCAATTCTAACGTTTTGGTGCCAGCATTATCAAAAATAAACACATCATACATGGTATTAGCGGCGTATCCTGTAGCTAAAGATATAGAAATTTCTGAAAATGTATGAATTTGCCACCTGCTATTAGTAGTATCATATAAAGATATTCTATTCCCGTTAAAGGGGGTAAAGTATAACGTGCTTCCAAAAGTATTTCCTACTTCTGAGCCTATGGGATCTCCTGTATAAATAGTAAGTCTGCCGTCTACGACATTATTATTAGATGCATTTCCAGCAATACTATTTGCAATGATGGTTCCATTAAAGAAATTGTTTGTTATAGAAGTATTTCCTATGGTGACAGTATTAGACCCGTTTCCTCTTGAGGTACTACCAATAACAATTTCGTTAGTATTTCCATTTGCTGATGCTCTGGAATCATTTCCTATATAAATACTAGTGCTACTGGTCTGGTTTACTGCTCCAGAGTTGATATATCTTCCAGCTTCCGCTCCGAAAGCGCAGTTGCTAGAGCCTGTTGTGTTTGCAAAAAGACTTGTGGTGCCAAACGCAGAGTTATTATTGCCAGTAGTTGTACTCTGCATTGAACAAAAACCAAAAGCTGAGTTATTACTAGTGGTGCTTGTAAGTAGAGCATTAAGACCAAACGCACAATTGCCTAGACCAGTTATGTTAGTTTGTAAAGAAGCTTGACCAAAAGCGGAATTATAGTATCCAGTTGTATTGTTTACCAAAGAAGAGTGTCCAAAAGCGCAATTTTGAAATCCGGTGGTATTATTATTTAAGGAAGTAACACCAAAAGCACTGTTATAGCTACCCATGTATGTAGTGCCAGAGGCACCTATGGCGGCTGACCCTCCGTTACCTACCCATATGTTGAAACCAACGCTATTTGCTCCATATCTTGTACTAAAACCATAGGATTGACCATTGGTATTAATTGATAGACTTCCACCCGTTACAGACAAATTTGTAAAAACCCCACTACTAAGATATAAATTCCTGAATATAAAAGAGCTAGATCCTATGTCATATGCATTATTTAATAACGGCTCTAAGTGGCCGTTGCTAGTAATTTTTAATTTTCCAGTAGCAGATTCACTACTAGCAGTTGCAAATACTAAAGATGTGGCATTAGAAACTGCTGTAAATGCACTTTCTGCTTCTGCGTATATGCCGCCCCCAATTAAAATAGCATCTGAACCGCTAGTCTCACTGGAGGCAGCGAACGCAATACGTCCCAAAATATCTGAAGCGATTATATCGCTATCAGAAGTTTGTAAAGTAATTGATTGAGCCATAAATTACACTATGAACCAATTTGTACCATCTGAAACAAATGTTAAAGCTTCATACTGATAATATAAAAGTTTTGAAGTTGCACCATCAATAGTATCGGTAGCATTACGACTTATTGTGACTGCTCCAGCAGCACTGTCTGTCTTTTTGACAATAACCTTTTTGCCAGCTAGTGGTGCTGGTAACTTAATTGTTATCCCACCAGCGCCAGCAGCAACTAAGTTAATATCTGATGCGATAGTATCATTTGTAAGAAACGATGAATCTACCGTTCTTGATATTTTTGCTTCTGTGACGGCTGAATCTGCAATTTTAGCAGTTGTTACATTAGAATTAAGAATTTTAGCTGTAGTTACTGAGTCGGCAGCTAACTTCGCATCAGTTACAGCAAGACCAGCAATCTTGGCTGTAGTTACTGAATCAGCAGCGAGCTTTGTGTCCGTTACAGCGAGATTAGCAATTTTTGCTGTAATCACTGAATCAGCAGCTAGCTTTGCATCTGTTACAGCAAGGCCAGCAATTTTAATGGTTGTGACTGAATCAGTAGCAAGTTTAGCATTGGTTACGTTTGAGTCAAGAATTTTAGCAGTTGTTACAGCATTTGCGGCCAATTTAACATCTGTAACAGCAGAATCGGCTAATTGAGTTGTTCCAACTGCCCCGGTTGCTATCTTGGCGGCTGTTACACCAGCATCTTTAATCCTTAGTATGTCTGTATTTATTTCTACAGTAGAATTGTCGACATTGAGGTGAACTGTTACAGTGTCTGTTGCTCCAGCAACGGTTGATATGCCGCTTCCTCCAGCGACAGTAATAGTATCTCCACTAAAGAGTGTCTGCGACGTTCCACTATCGCCAGTGAAGCTAAAAGATGTAGAAGCTACGCCCGTTGGTATAGCATAAAAGGTTGTGCCGTCATTAGTAAATCTCCACTGATCTATACCTTCATCATAAAAAAGTCTAACATTAGCAGATGTTCCGCGCTTTACTTCTAATCCAGCGTCTAATGATGGAACTCCAGTAACGTTCTTATTAAGTAGAATGATATTATCTTCTACGGTGAGGGTAGTTGTATTAAGTGTTACAACGTCACCATTAACTGTTAGGTCGCCCTCAATAACTACGCCAGAAGAGAATGTCGCTATTCCATCGCTTCCTAAAGTTAATATTCCGGTTTGGCTTGCACTCCCTATTTTTCCACCGTTAGGAAGTCGTATATTTGGAACAACTAAATTGGTGCCATCAAATGTAAAACTACTATTTGATTCAAAAACTGCATCAGTAGAAGATGCTCCAAAAAATACAATTCCAGATGCGTTACGGTCGAGCGGTGCGTATGACATAAAAATGTCTCCTTATTAGATATTGGTGATGCATAGAATTATACACTAAAATAGGTACCAGTTTTCGTTATTAGAGATTAGTGAAACCGCTTCATATGCGTGAAATAAGATCAAAAACGATTTGCCGTCTATATATTGGGTAGAATCAACTGGGTGCAAGGTTAGGGATTTTGTGCCTATTTTTTTAATTAGTACTTCTGAACCACCTATTCCAACGGCGCTAGGGAGTGTGATAGTAATATCTTCGGTGTTGCAATTTGCAAAAATGGCGTCATGTAATGAACTTAGCTGAGTTGTGGATGAGATATTGATATATGATCTATTTTTGCTAGATGTTGATTGGACGGTATTATCTGGAAAAATTATACCAGAAGAGTTAATTCCAGAAATATATCCACTTTGATCAAGAAAAACGGCCTTTTCTGCTGGGTATGTGCAAAATACTATAGACACCCCGAACAAATTTATTCTTTGATTGTTATTGGAGCTAACTAATACAGTATCTCTAGAAAAACTGTTTGTAGATGCGCTGTATGTTCCTAGTCCAACTTCAAAATTAGAGTTATTTTCGATAGTGTAATATGTAGAATTTCCATCACCAATACCGTCTAAGAATGTTTGAAAAGCCCCGAAAGCTCCGGTTAGGTTTATATACTGACCGTCACCAGTAGTTATAGACGTTTCTTTTACTCTGTCAGCAAATTTTAACATATCATGTAACTTTTATGAGTTTTGTTGAGTCTGTGCTTTTTTGGCTTTTTTGATTGCAAAATTTATTAATGTTGTAGCTAAATACGATGAAAAGGGCAAGTTTCTTTTGTTAGCTTCTTCCTCTAGCCATCCCACTATTGTGTCCTTATTATCTTCGCACCACTGTGTGCCATTTTCATCCATAGTTTTTGCCCTAGCATTACAAGAACAAGTTGGAGAAGCCGTTATTCCTATTAGCTTTAGTAGTTTTTTTAGTTCTGTTCCAACGCCGCCGCTTATTTCTATTTTTTGAGATTTTGGAGAGATTGGGTAACTCGCGTGAGATGTGTCTACGGTCCAATTATCTCCATCCTGCGCAATAACGCATGGCATAACTTCTTCTATTGAATATCCGCGCTCTACACATCTAAATAATAGATATTTTTTATGAACGGTTATAGTATTCATATTTGAATTTTTACTTATTAGAAATAAATTCCCACATGGCAATATCGTCAGCGAAAGCTATTTGTATCGCCAATTTTTGCTGCTCTGTCAGTGTTGGCTTTTCAGATTCTGGCTCTTCATTAAGTTTTGGAACCGGAGTTTGTAAACCAAGCCAGTTTGCACAAGCATCAATTTCATATGGAAAACGAAAATATGTAACGCCATCTACTAATAGTCCCATATCAGATATGGGCCAAAAATGAACATCTGTTTGTAATCTTTGTAAACCTTCTTCTGGAGTTACCTTTTGTCTAGCACAGGCAGATCGAAAACGCTCAATTGGGTCACGCACAAGACAACATAGCCCATCTGCTGGCTCATCTACCTCAAGAGGAGAGCCAATATTATTGGTAGTGGCTTTGATGGGATGCCAATTATCACCCGGAATACGCAAATATTCTGGAATAGCTTGCCATATAATGGCGTAGCTAGCACTGCGTGGAATTAGCGCAAATCTTTTGCTATTAGGTAATGTTATTTTTGCACCTTTCACTGCGTTTTCTCCATTTATGATAAATTTATTATATAGTTATTAAGAGTTTGAAAACCAAGTAAATCGCCGTCATTTCCACCTCCTCTTACTCTGATAGTGTATGTTCCAGCGGGTAGCGTTTTTGAGATAACAAAATCGGTCCAGTAATAATTTCCATCTTTACTTAGTGTTGCATCTGGGAAATTTGTAGGTGATACAAGTAATAATTTTGTGCAGCATATTGTATTATTAGATGCATCTCTGAGTTGGGTAGATATAGTGGCTGAACTTGCAATGTCAAAACGCAAAGAGTTGAACATGAAAGCGTTTTCTTGGCTAGTTATTTGAACATTTAGCGTGTTTGTATTATTTCCAATCGGTGATGTTCCGTATATATTCTGAATATTTGTGAACACAACTCCGGGAACGGAAGTGGTTGTTGTTGTTGTTGTTGTTGTTGTTGTTGTGGTAGTAGTGGTTGTTGGCGCAAGGGTAGTAGTAGTAGTAGTAGTAGTAGTAGTAGTAGTAGTAGTATTTCCAAAGCCAAAAATTTGTAGATCACATGGAGGCAAAGTTGTAGTAACTGGATTAAACGTAGTTGTTGTGGTGGTAGTTGTTGTGGGCTGAAGAACAAATAGTGTTGCAACATTGCTGTATTTAATTTTGGGTTCTACAATAACAACTCTATACTTTGTGCCATTCATTGGAAGAGAAGCTAGCACCACTAGAGTATGAATCTTTCTTGATTGTCCTTCTAATAAACGAGAAGCCTTATTCCAAGATACTCCGTTGTCTATAGATTTTTCCCACCAGTATTTAAAGTCATTGTCGTATAGAGAAATAGCACTGAAAGAAAATGTGGCCTTGGTGTTTGCATTTACAATTTGATTTGTTGGGCTAGTCAAAAACTCTATTGTAAAAGGTTCTGGAGTTGTTGTAGTCGTAGTTGTTGGAAGAACGTAATACTGTTCTAAAGGTACGCATAGTAATCTTGGGCCGACTATATCTATTTCAGAAGGTAATTTATCACAGCAAGGATCAGAACCATTATCGCACAAGCTATGTATTTCAACAATAATAGCGCTATCATATAGATCAATACTAGAATGTAAATCTACAACTATCTCATCTATGGTGGTTGTTTCATTGTATTTTCCAATGTATTGAGTTCCGAGAATGGCTTTGCTTAATTTATCTTTAACAACAACCTGTATAACATTCTTGATAGTTATAGGTAATGAGTGAGATATAGATAGTTTGGTTGGTATGGCGTGTTCTGTTATAATTGGAGTAACAGTGATAAATTTCTCTCCAGATTCTAAATATATATCTTGAGAGTGTAGCAATGCTAATTCGGAAATTGAATTTTCTACCAGTATATCAACTCTTAAGCCAGACGTAGAAAAGGCTCTACCTTTTGGTAGATATAAAGTTCCACATGGACACTGCGCAATTATAGGTAAAGATGTCATGGTAGTGGATTAATATCTGGTGGTAAGTCTGATGAAAGACAAGGTATTGTTGCTAAAGTTTCGTAATTGATAACATCTTGACAATTTCCATTTGAATCTACTGATGCACAATCTGAGAATGCTGACGTTGGTGTACTTGGGCATCTACTTCCAAATTGTACAATTGGAGTATTACCATAAACATTAACAAACTCTGCTAGCATCTGCTCCTGAGTAAGATCGCAACATGAGTCTAATACAATCTCATTTGTGCTAGAGCTTAGATTTGGTACGCACAAATTATTTGTTTTAATACATCTTAATGTTTGCTTGCATAATACATAAATCAAATTATCGCACGGTCTGAGAGTTGTAGTCGTGGTGGTGGTTGAGGTGGTCGTCGTAGGAACTGTTTGTCCCTGAATAATAAGATCTTGTGATCCTCCATTCTGTGGCATACCATTGAGATAAAACCCAATTCTTTGATTCCAAGGTTCGTAACTAAATGATATTGGATTTAGCGCATTTAATACCGTGGGTGAAGTGGCAAAATAATATCCGGCTTGGTTTGAGAAGTAGTTAACGTATCCCATAAAAACAGAACCGTTAAGTGGAAATACAACACTAAGTGAGAATGGCGAAATTGATCCACCGGCAATATTGTTTGTGAAATTTAGAGTATAAGTATAACTTGGTGGTGGCTCTGTAGTTGTAGTTGTTGTTGATGTTGTGGGTGCTGGCGTAGTACTTGTAGTTGTTGTAGTAGTAGTTGTTGTTGTGCCAATAAAAAATTGAGCATATATTTTATCATCACCGATGCTTTTTTTCTCATCTTTATAGTAAGTAACTACTAAGAATGTTTTTATTGTATCATCTAATGGTATGTCTATTGTTCTTGATCCAATACTAGTTGCTGTGCCTGTTAGTTGAGAATCAGAAAATGTAGCATTTGTAACTAGTGGTTTGTATTTTGTTAAGTTCGTATACTCTTGATTGTATTGCTGTGTGTGTTGTGTAGCTTTAGCTCCACTGGCACTAACAATCCAAACGGAGGCGTAGTCGCGGCCTTGTTCTGACGCAACTCTCAGATTCCAATTTAATAGTCCAGACTTATTAATTTGTAGCCATAGAGCATTAGTATCTCCGTGCTGCCCACCAAGCCATGATATTATCGGGTCATCTGGTGATCCTTCTCCATTAAGAGAAAAATCTGTAAATGGAGAAATAATGCCATATGGAGTTTGTTGACCCCATAATGTTTGCATATTATTTCCATTAACGTTTAGTCCGCGATAAGAAAATGCAGGACCAGAACCATCCAGAGGTTTAGAAATTGGTGGATCGCACCTTGCTAGTTCTAGATTGTATGTTTTTTGTATCGTGTTAAATCTTTTGGGGTTAAACAAATCATCAACAGATACTGTAACGCTATATATTCCAGTTGAACCCGTATTTTCCGTTAGGAATAATTCGTTGTTTTCTAGCAAAAAATAATCTTTACTTGGTCCATCCATAGTTACTACGTGTGGCCCACAGTAATCTATAAGATTTACATCTGCAACTTTGAGCTTAATATTTCTAGCTGGAGCAATTGTGGTGGTGGTTGTAGTAGTTGTTGTGCCTCTAGCGAAAACGTCTGTAAAAGTAAATATAGTAGCATTGGGTTTAGCTGTAGATATTTGTGAGATTGTTCCGTCATATCCAACGGCGAACCCCTTAGAGTTCACAGTGAATTGTTCTGGGATATTGTATGAAATACTATCTTGTTCAATATTTTTTGAGAAAACAATTTTTTCTGGGTCTGAATATGTTACATAGTCTTCTATTTTAAGTGGAGAAATTTCATGTAATCCAAGTAAGACGTTACTATCAAAAGAAAAAGATCTTTTAGATGGTAAAGACTGTAAATAATGAAACCATTCTGATATAATAAGGCCCATGCCACCATTTCTCACCTCGTTCAGAATTTGAGACTGTCCAGCGTCTGGCATTTTAGTGCCACCAAATGGGTTGTAGCTTGGAAGCAATAACATGCATCCGAATTGCCCAAGTCCTCCGGGATAACCGCTAAAACTATACCATCTATTATAAACAGAGGTGCTATATCCAGCAGAATTCAAAACTTCAGCAACTAAGTTATCAAACAGAGTGTTTTCAGAACTTAGTAGAATAATGCTGTTAGAATTTCTGCGAGAAGACCAGTGTGCAGTATTTACAAATAGTCTTCTAAAGGATGCATTATTCAAGTCTTGGTAGTTGATAGCTTTTGTGAAAGCTCCAACCCTACCTCTAGCAGCGCCAATTTCCCATCCAGCTAAACCTATTGCGTTAGCCATAACATGTCCTTATTTGTCGTAATAAAAATATTCAGTTAAATCTGTTGTTTCCTCTATATTTGGCCCGCTCCAAGAAAATGTTAAATTGTCGCCACCGGCAGCTTCTCTATGAACAATTCTAATTGGATAAAAAGTATTACCAGTTAAAAGAATTGATGCGCTTTTTTTAGTGCTGCCTTGGCTACCAGTAACATTATTGTTTAATAGCGCATTAGTTATATTTCTGCCAACATCTATTTCAGCAAGAACCCCAAGCCATATGGCGCTTCCATCATCACTAGCTGTTGAAAATGTATACGTTCCATTAACTGGTGGTCTAAAATAACCAAAAGCCATAAAACTAAAATAGTCTCCACCGGCATTATTATAGCTAATATTTGACAGAACAATACCATTAGATATTGGTAAGCTGATTCCAACATTACCCTCACTTATAGTTAATATAGAATCGCTACTCATATTAAACTTACCCTTAAGTCCACCTAATACATATAGTGGATTAATAGTTGTGGTAGTAGTTGTGGTAGTCGGTGGGGCTAAAATTATTGGACAAGCTTTGCCACTTACTGGAATCACAATAAGATCAAGAAGATCTGGATCGTATGGGGCAAAAGTAGTAGTGTTAGTAGTGGTCGTTGTGGTCGTTGAAGCTTTTTCGTTTGGTAAATCTAAATATGGCCTAGTTGGAACATCTAGTAGTGGGTCGTGTTTTTTGCCAGCTAATTTTGGCCGCTGGCAATCCTCATTAATAAAGCAGTCTTCGTTCATATAACTAACTATTATAGCTTACCCACATTGGTCTATATTCATCATTAACCTTGACAGCAATTACATAATCAGAGCCATTGATCTTTAAGAAAGGATCTCTGTTTATAATGGAGATAAATGGATTTTGACCAGCCGGAACAACTTTATCTCTCCAAACGCCACCAACTTTTTCTTTTGGTCTAATTCTACCCGTAGTTGGAGTGTTTGGATTTTGTGGCGCTGGTATGTTTTCTTGAGCAAAACCCTCAATTATTAAATTGTTGTAGGCATTAAGTAAATTATTAAATGAGTTTGTGAGAGAAGTTAGTGCGCTAGCTGTTGAAGAACCATTATTACTAAGATTAGCAATATCTTGTAAAAAGCTAGCTGACTCAACAGATGTGGAGTCACTAAACCTAATAGCGCCAAGCAGTTTTAAATCTCCGCTGAGTTCAGCGTTTGGTCTTGGTGTTGCTGGATTTTGATAATTAGCACTCTTACTTACTGGATTAGCATTGTGGTCTAGCTTTAATAAATCAGACGAGTTGTTTCCCGTAAACTTAAATACCAGTTTATTGTCTGGATAGTTACTTCCACCGCTATCAATTACTTCAATAAGATTAGCCTGTACTTTGATGCTCTCGTTTGATGTATTAGTTAAGAATAATTTGCCTTCTGGCATAATCATATTTTTAGTTATTAAATTGCCAGACATTAGAATATTATTGTCTGATCCAAGCACAAAGTTATTGCTGCTTCCAGAAGGATAGGTGCTTAATAAATTATTCCCAATGACTATATTATTAGATCCATTTTTGATAGATCTAGCAGAGTTATAACCAAGTATAACATTATTACTTCCAGTTGTAATGCCGCTTCCAGCATTATAGCCAATAGCCGTGTTATTATTTCCACCAGCAACATATGATAAAGCCCTATAGCCCAAGGCGGTATTATTTGTTGACATTGCCAAGCTGGCTTTGTTGTTTGGCGAGAATCTGCCACCAAGAGTGTTGCCAGAATTATCAGCTAACAATGGCTTGTCTAGATTTTGACCTAAAAGATCTATAGAATTCATTACAATTTCGAAAATGTTACCGCTTGCATCAACGAAATTTAATGACGAGACTTGTGAAGTATCTGATTTTGCTTTTGTGAACACTTGTGCGTAATTAGCATAACCAGAAGGTATACCAGAGCAGTGATATAAACTCACTACAGCTTCATGATTGTCTTTGTCTCCAACTGTTAACATTGCGTGTGGAGTACCAGAATTAAAAATACTAGCGCGTCCATTATCCATAGCTTTTACAAAACTAATTTTATTTTCATCGCTATAGATGTTTATGTTAAATATCCCACTATTATTGAGATATTCTAACTCTGTGCCATATTTTAAGCAATTTTCTTTGCTAAGTAATTGTAGAGCAGAAACTGTTGAACCTTGGTTTTCTGCGGTGGCTCTTATTATTGCGTTTCCAGTGCTTCTTATATTGAAAATAGTATCTGGAAGCATGTTGTCAGAATATCCAAAATTACTTATTCCAACAAAACCGTCTGCTGCGTCTTGAAGCAATGTGAAGGATCGTTTGGCATATGATGAATTGTTGTATGATTTAATAACAAATCTACTTGGGTTTTGTCCCACTTGCTCATTGAAAAACACTGGCTGTGTAAGTTGAGAGTCTGAAATATATGAGGTTTCAAAGCCAGTTAATTTTTCTTTATCAGTTTCTTGATCAATGGTTTTTGTTTTAACATTTGATAGAAACCTGTGGTTAATATTTACGCCAGATGCTGGGCTTGCGAATGTGATAGTGTATTTGTCTTGTTCTCCAGAATTGGCTATGAAGTTTACATTGCCGATGCCAGCTAGATTGCTGCGTAGATTGTGTTCATTTGTTGAATAGGTCTTGCCGCTGGCGATGAAATAACCAAGTCCATCGTTATATGTTACTGCCGCAATAACATCACTACTTATAATTCTATCTGTTCTAACGTGACAGCCAGAGTTAGTATGAATACTAACATTTGAATTCCAATAAGAGCGTGAGTACGGGTTGTCTACTGATAGGTTTTTTAATGCTGAGTCTTGAGAGTGAAAAGTAAACTCATAAGTTCTTTCATAATCAACACCACGCGATCTAACGTTAAATCCAGCGCCATTTAGTTCTTCATCAACTAGATATCCAACAGGCAAAACGTTTTCTTCATTTGGATTGTAGTAATCGTATAGCCCTTTTGGTCCACCGCCATCAATAGTATTAATATGGCCACTAGATGCTAGGTGTACTGTTTTGTGTAGATAGTGAGCTTGTTCTACCGCCTCAAATCGTGTAAATCTACCAACGCCACTAACATATAAATTATCTACATAGGCATTTAACCAGCGTTTATCAAAGTCGCCCAAATTAAAAGCACTAGATACTTTAGGCTTTACGTGTCCGCTGGCATCTATTCTGCCGTCAACGTCTAACTTACCACCAACATTAAGATAGCTACCGAAATCGGCGTGTCCAGTGGCTACTAAATTACCACTAACGTCCGTATCTCCACCTATAGATGCTGGACCGCCAATTACGGTTTTATTACTTATTAGAAACCTATTCCCAGCATTGTCATAAGTAATGTAATTACTATTTGGGAACGATAGGGTTTGTGATAAGTAAATATTGCGCCATCTATAAGTTCCGTGACCTATATCAAAAGATTGAAGAGAGTCAGACGGATGAAAGTGACCACTAATTTGAAGAGTGGCACCTTCATGGAGTCCAGAAACTGCGATACCAACTCTAAGGTTTCCAGAGGACATATCTCCTTGAATGAGAGGAACCAATCCTATCCCATCTGGATTACCGCATAGATAAGTTTCGTCAATCGGGTGAGAGGCAATAAACAATCTATTATTGGTATCTCTATTAACATAGTAACCAGCACCATGTCCTATAGCTATATTAAAATTACCAATCTTGTTATTGTGAAGACTATAGCTTCCAATACCAATATTACCAAAGCCATTGGTATTACCAGCTAGAGAATGATAACCAAGAGCGGCATTATCTTCGCCGTAGATATTACAACTTAGAGCATAAGAACCTATTGCAGTATTTTTTGATCCTTGATAGTTGGAATTTAATGCAGAAAATCCAAAAGCTGAATTGTCTACAGAAAAGTATCCATCTAAGCCAAGTTTTTGTAGAGTAAGATCGCCCGCTCGGGTAGATCTTACATCTATCGTATCAAAGTTTTTTGCTCTAAGATTCTGTGAACCAGTTAGTAAATGAACTGAGTCAATTATATCTAACAGGTTATGTCTAATATCATGTGGCGAAATTTGGCCAGTTGAATTATCTGATATCTCTCTAGCTATATTTTCTACCAGTTGTGGCTTTGATAGAATCATTTTTTAGAACTTTCTTACTTGAGGCTAATTTCAAGTGACTTAGGATCAAACTTGATATTGTCGCCAGTGTAGATATATCTTGGATTTTTAAGAGCCGCATACATTAACACATTGCCTTGACCAGCAACTGAACTGTCTAATACAGCAACTCCAGAAACCCAACCCCAATCAGAAAGGGCGGTATCAAACACTATTTGGTTTTGGTTCTTAATAAAGCCGTTTCCATCATACTGTACATATCCCGGATTTGTTGCACTGCCAGAAACAGCAATAGCTCTAGGCGCATAAAAATTTACATTTGGAAATGTTTTTGGAAAAGTGTAGGTATTAGAATTTCCATTATTATCCGCCGCTTCAGCTACGGATTTAGATAAATAGATAGGATAAAAATATCCACTATTGCCAACCTCTTGACTGTACACTTGAAATACTGTAGTATTATCCACGCCAACAGAAAACCATGTAGTGTCACCAACACCAGAGGGCGCTCCAAGATCTCTTCTTGAATAACCGGTGGTGACGTTTGTGGCACCTCTGGCAACGCCAGTAGGTAATTCTGGAAGAGTAGCGCCAGTATTTGAATCTAACGCAACGCTACTAGTGAGAGCTATAGCTATAGAAGAAGGCTTTACGAACTGCTCACTTCTAAAGATATGATTCAATATTTTTGCTTCAAGGTAGTCCGATATTGCGGCCATATTTGTCTCCTGAAAAATGAGTCCTGAACTTACAATCTATTGGTATATACACGAAAAAGCCACCCCCAAGTAAACGAGGGTGGCTTAATCGATTAAGCTAATTAGATAGCTTTTACAATTAGAATGAGCCTAGGATCACTCTGCGGTTGTCTAGAACACCAAAGCCAAGCTCTGCAAAGCCGTAGTAACCGGCGCGCTGCTGACGATGAAGAGTGGGGTCTTCAAACACCTGTAGCTGCTCCTTAACTGGCATAACAAAACTGTCTCTTGTGGAGAGGTCAAGACCAACGACGAGTTCAAGGTCGCTAGCTTGCACTGTACCACCAAGTTCGTTCACGAAGAACGACTGATATTCTTGACCTTCGCCTAGTTCATCTAGGTCACGTAGATTCACACCGAAGATACGTGTGATTGGAGCGCCGCCTGTTGCAGCGGTATAGATCTCACGACGAGTTGTTTCGTCAACTTGATCAAAACCCCAGTTACGAATATCTTCTAGAGCTTCTGGTGACACGTAGATGTCTGTTAGACGGCCACGGCCAAGTGAAGCGGAGTTACCACCACTATTACGACGCATGACAGTTTGCATTAGCGAAACTAGTCTCTTGCTGAATAGACCGGCAGTTGCATCACCGTCATAGACGAGGATATTGCGGTCAACGCCAGCGGCGAGAAGAGTGTGCCAACCGTCATCGTTCATCTTCTTGGTAAAACCAGCTTCCATCACCTGCATTGCGCGAGCAACGATATCCCATCTGGCTTCGCGGGCATAGCGAAGAAGATAGTCAACCGATGAAGCGATTGAGTAGGTGGGGATCATCACGTAGTCGCCTTCCACACTTCGCTCTGGAATTCTACCGTGGCCGGGGTTGGTGTAAGCGACATGCTCACCTTCAAGGCCGGGAGAAACTAGGTCGAGTGGGAATTCGGTTGTTGAACCGGCTTCCACGTTGATGGTTTCGAAAATGTCACCAAGAATGTTACCAACTAGAACGCCCTTACGAAGAGGAAGCTCTAGAGCCTTGGCAAACTCACGTTGAGCAGCCGCAGCTACATTGATATCAGCATCCCCTGACTTGCGTAGGAGACTGATAAATTCGTCACTAGGTCTTTTGTTTTCTGGCATGTTTAATTCTCCTTTTAGAATTTACTTAGTTCAGGGTAGGTTGACTTCTACTTTAGCATAACCGTCAGCATCCTTACTTGTAAGGAAGCGACCGACTTGTAGCACACCAGAGCTACCGGGAGAGTCGGGACGGAGATTACCAGCGTTTACATGACAAGCATAAGCTGCATCACCGGCAACTGGAGTGCCTGTAATGTTATTAGTAACAACGTACCCCTTACGGAGAACAGTCACCTTGCCACCCTTTTGCACTTCATCCTTATGCTGGTTAAGATGGGTGCGAGTAAGATCCTTGTTAACAACGTCGTTAAGAAGAACGCCTACTGGGCGACTAGCTGCTGTTACGGCTGCATACTTCACAAGGTTGACACCTTGATCCATTGCTGCGCCAGAGCCAGCCGTAGTATCATGTACAACGACGCCACCGCGAGTAGCAGTACCGGCATTGTAAAAGAAACTAATATCTGTCTGAAATTCATATCTATCTGATTTTAGGGCCATAATTATTTCTCCTTGTAAATCACTTACGTAGTACGTTTTCGGTTAACCACTGAGCTACACTTGCTCTGGTGGACTGAAGTTCATCATTTGCATCAGAAGCATCTACTAAAGCAGCCTCGGTTGAGCTTACACCATCAAAAAGTGTTTCAGTTACTTCTTCTGTTGTTTCTTCAGAAGCAACTACGGCAGCTTTAGGATTAGTGCTTTCGTTTTTCTCGTCCTTGGTAAGATTTTCCTTAAACTCTGATTTCTTTTCCATCTTTGCCATCTTCTTTTTGTACATGGCAACAATGGCTTCGAAAGCATTATCGTCTAAGTTTTCATATAGAGAAAGAGACTCGTCAGCTTCTGTTTCTTCAAAGCCAGAAGCCATGAGCTTATCCTTGCGCATTCTATTCTTCTCTTTCTTCTTCATGTTCATCATCTCGGCGTCTTTAGCGGCGAGTGCATCTTGTAGTTCTTTGATTGCAGTTTCATGGGCCTTAAGTGTCTCTTCAAGAGCCTTAAAAGCTTCTGTTTTTTCTGTGAGGCTAGCTTCAAGTGCTGAAATTGTTTCCGCATAATTGGGAGTAACTTCTTCAACTGGTGTGCTAATGACCTCATTGGATTCTGTTGCAGCAGCTAACTCGCTTGGAGCTTCGTTAACAATCTGCTCTAAATTGGTATCAGACATTTGAATTTCTCCTTTAGGTACATTTAAAATAACATCGTCTTGTTTATTTACGAGGAAGGCTCTGCTTGAATCAAGGATAATGCTTCTTGGATTAGCTGGTCTAGAAACTAATCCCTTACCAGAAAAAGAAATATCTCTTAATGATCTGCCTACCTTGTAGCCCTCATATTCACCTGTGCCACCATAGGCTCTCAAGTGTTTAGTTAAGAATGATGATTGTTCATTCCTTGCTATGACTTTTGGATTGCCCTGTTGGTCTATTAGCGCGTAATCAAAACCCGCGAATAAACATTCCATTGAAACAAACCACTTACCTTGTTCGATTTCGTCAATGATCTTTTGCATTCTTTCCCGATTGTCGGGATTTGTCCAACTATTATATAGAACTGCTTCTGTTATAATGTCGAATTCGGTTGGTGCGGTTTCTGTGTCTGCTGCGATTGTCGCGCCCTGTCGGTCAACAACGTAACTACCAGTAATGTGTCCAATAATGTCATTTTCATTATGCATGAAATTGAATTGCTTGTCTTCTGGAGTTGTTCTAGCAGCCCAAGTTTGTTCTGGAGCAAATACATCGTCATTTTTATTCCAACCAGTTGATACCAAGATTGATTTAATATAGTATAGATCAATTTGCTTGGGGTTTGCGCTGGCTTGGATCTTATGAGCTACTTCTGGATTTGCTTCACAAACAACCGCCTGAGAGCAATAAGCGACTGTAGTATCGGCCTGAACTTTGTCAGCGACACCATCTAACACTTCTTGTTTAAATATTTTCATATATTTCCTCTCAAAACATTATACACAAAATCCGAAACAAGTATGTTTTTAGGTTAAATTTTGCTCTATGTATAAACCTAAAACACTTCGTCGGTAATTGTCAATTGGCATGTCTTCTAGCACAATGTTGTTATTTTTAAGCAGTTTTGCAAACTCTAGTGGTGTTTTAGAGTTAGATGATAATAGTTGTGCTATTGACTGTTCGTTAACTTCTTCAAAAAGAGGTAAATTAGTTAAAACATCTACTTTTAATTGCTCTAGATTATTAACTTCAGCCTTTGTTAATTGCCTAAGATTCTTTTTGTTGTTAGACTTAAGATAAGCATTAGTTAATATATCAGATAGATGTTCCCAAGAAGTTTCTGACCATACTACTAATTCTGCAACTCCCGGCTTTGATTTTGGGTTAGCTATGCGTTGCTTTCTTGGACCTGTATCATTAGATAAAGGTGGTCTGCCATTGTTTTTGGGTGGTTTAGATTTAGGTGCCACTGGACCCGCTCCCGGAACTACGGGTTTAGGAATAAGGACATCTTTAGGAACACTAGTTTTTAGTCCAACATCTTGCGGAGTAACCTTACCGCTTTGTAGAGCAATCTTTTCAAGGTTTTGCTTATGCTTTGGATCGTGATATGGACTAGCCTTTGGAGCAGACTTGCCTTCATCTCTAGCTGATATTTCTCTCTTAAGTCTAATTTTTTCAATCTCCGGTATTTCCTTGAATCTTTCAAGAATGGTTTCATGACTAATAATATCTCTATCTGCTAACTGTATTAAGAGATTTTTTTCTGTAGCTTCATCCGACAAACTCATTTGATCAAATTGAATGTGAGCGCGATATCTAAAACCCATAGCCTTTCTGACTATTTCAATTTCTTTTTCCCAGAATTTTACAAGCATATCTCTTCCGTACTGCAATCTTTCAACCAAAGTTTTCAGCGAAATGAAGTTATTGGTAAAGCCACCGCCATTTGTTGCCATTCCAGTTAGGGTTGGTGGAACACCTAGTCCAGCATAGATGCTATTTAATACTGCGGTATATTTTTCTGAGCCTAAGAACTTGTAAACTTCGCTGTTTGATTCGTGGAATGATAGCTCTGGACCCCAAACTAATTCCATTGTGCCGCCACCAACGTTACTAGCTAAAATGTCTCTTAGCTTGTTAATTGCTGCTTTATTTGGAAGAATCTTATGCTCAAGACTACCAAGTGTCCAAAGACGAATATTAGAGATAGCACCATCAAGTGCAGATAGGTCTGCTAGTCTCATCTTTTCTAACATGATAATATCATCTAGAATAGCATAAATCATGGGGTTAGCCCATTGTAGCCAATCGTCCTTCTTGTAATGAAATACGCTTAGTCTAGATTGATCTAGAGGTATTTGCTTTTCCCCTCTCTGGAGGCTTTGTTTAATAGCTGGCGGTAATGTATCAAGAACTGTGCTTGGGATATCGCCATTTGGGAACTTGTCCAAGAATGTATTAGCTGATAGAGTATAGTCTTTCGCACCCATGAATAATGATAGATTACCGTTTATCATTTTAACAGTCATTGGATTGAAGAAGTTGTAACGCCAAGGGATTTGGTTTGCTGGAACTGTTGGAACATCAACTCTAATATCCTTAGACAAAGCCTTCATATACTTTGTTAATTCTGGAGTCATATTAGCATAGCTACGATAAATAATAACATTGCCAGCTTTATAGAGATTATTTAAGAATCTCTCTGACCTTTCTTTACCATTGACGCTCCTGAACCACTGCTGGTAGAACTTCTCTACGCTGCTATTTTGGTGAACTATTTCTATGCCTTGGCTACCAAAATCGCCCATGAGATCAATAATATTTCTAATAATACCAACTTTATCATAAGCATCCATGCACATTTTAATAGCGCGGCGCTGTTGGTGTGGAACGGCCTCATCTGGACGAAAAGCATAATAATCACTAGGATTAAATCCGGGTTTTACAGTTCTATTAGGTTCAATATCAGTGAAGTTACGATAATGATTTCCTTGAGCTTTGGGTAAGCCGACATATGATGAGATATTATCTGAAAATTTAGCAAAAGCATCGGTTTTGCTGGATGCGTCATCGTCATTCCACGTTATCATTTCTTCATTGCTCATAGTTTTCTCTGTAATTGGATTGTTAATTGGATTGTCTAATTACTAATACACATCTTTCATTTGATCTGCAAACCAGCTTGGTCCAGTATAAAGTTTTTCGTTTTCATAGGAAGGCTTATCACCGCCACCTCTGCCAGTTGCAAAGCCACCATAGAAGTTGTAAGCTTCTTGTTCTGGAGTTCTCTGCAATACTCTAGCGGCCATATTGGCCATTAAAAGCGCGGAATATCGGTCTTTACGCATCTTGCTCTTTTTACCAGTGCCAACAACAACTTCTGGGGTATCCCACCTATCTCTACCATTATTAGTCTGAGTCATTTGTATCATAGAAAGCTCATCTTTTAATTCTTCAATATCCATAACGCACTCTTCTAATGTATCAAACATCCTGTGCTTAATATCGTCTTGAGCATTTGATAGACCTAAACTAACAGCGTCAAAGAATGGAAACAATAAAACTTTATCCTCAAAGTCTTTTCTCATTCCGTGATTTGCTTCTGATAACCATTCGTACTTGGCAAATTGGCACATCTCTATAATATGCAAGCCGCGTTCGCCGTCAGTATCTTTTGGTTTATCATCATCAATTGTAGGCCACATGGGAAGCTCTCCCGGCTTTATTTTATCTTGATCGTGCAGAGATTCTGTTACAGCAACACCACCACCTTGAGCGTCGATAGCGATATGTACGCACGGGTATAGTAACATTAAGTCTCTTATTTTTCTTGCGCAATAAGAATAGAAGTCAGTTTCATTAGAATACCCCTTCTTGACTTTCTCTTTATGTTCTGACCTTGTGGTGGTCCAGCAATGTACAATTCTTCTGTGATCTGGATTTACTTCAAGCACAACAATGCTAAAATTATCTACTTCTGAAGCTGGGTCAACACCAAAGATATATTTTTTATTTGGATCGCCAATTAAATTAGCTTCGAAATGGATTGGAGTACCCTTGCTATCTTTGATCTCATTCTCTTGAGAGATAACGCAAGACTCAATTAATGATCTCTTAAAGAATCCTTGGCTGTCTCTTGTGAAACATGCGCCGTATTCCATTTGGTAAATACCAGTATGTACAGTAGCTTTTGATCTAGCAACTTGGTCTGCATCCATGAAACCCTTTGGTAATAACTCGTATGGCATACGTATGATTGAATATTGAGTCCAATCAAAAGTTTCTGGATAATCTTCGCCACCAAACACTTCTCTTAGTTTAGCGGGATTGCCTTGACTCTTAATGATAGCTTTCCATTTTTTCCAGTAAGTTGCAAAATGATTAAAATCATAATATGCCGTGCCAGATAACACGATCTGGTTATCTTTAGATTGTCTTGAAGAAGACTTATCATCTTCTATTATAATTCCTAATTCTTCTGCTTTTTGTTTTGCAGCAAGACGTTTAACATTTGCCACTGGATCAGCACTAACTGCGGCGAAACCAGCAACAACGTTTTCAAAAATATCTCTAGGAATAGAAGCAAACTCATCGCTGATAATATCATTGGCTCTTTGACCTCTAATTTTTTGACCATCACCAAGTGGTAAACAAGTAATAGTGCTTTCATTAAGCCTCATTACGCACCTATCTGTATCTCGTCTTGGTCCGCTGTCGGCATCGCATATATCCCTTAACATTGGAGAATTGCGCCAAATAGTTTCCATGTATTCGAAAATAACCTTGGACTGCCTAAACGCTGCACCAACAACGACGATCTTTCGTCGCGGTAAAACCAAAGCTCTAAGCATAGCGTATAAAGATAGCATGAAAGACTTACCAAATCCTCGGCTAGCAATAAGCATTGGAAATTTTCTATTCCAAACTTCATCTAGCACTAAAGCCTGAGATGGTAATAGCTGAACGTTTAAGATGTGATGACAAAAAAACGATAGATACTCTGGCCTAGTCATAAGCCAAGCGAGTTTCAAATGAAAGTCATCTTCGCTTGGTCGCAAGATGCTCATTGGGTTAAATAGATCTGTATCTACAGAATCTAGCCCAAGCCAAGCCTCATCTATTTTTTTGAGTTTAGCTTCACTCATTCCTATTCCAATCCGTGAGTATCGCGTCTGCAAATCCGTAATAGACTGCTTCTTCTGCGTTCAAATACCAATCTCCAGATTTCAGCTTTCGAATAAGATATTGCTTAACTTGTTTTTCGCTGGGCTTCTTGCCAAACTTGTCCTTAAAGAACTGCCCCTCTACGCATCGCTTTGCATATAAATCAAACATAACGCTAGCGCACCTTCGTTCATAATCAACAAAGTTCTGAACACTTAGATAATCTGAACCAACCGCCGTAGAACCATAGTGGCTCATAAAATATGAATTAGGAGTCATATATCGATAGTCTGCTGATTGTAGTATAATGCTACTCATTGACTCTGCTTGTCCATAGACTATAATGCTAACATATGATCTACACATTGCTATAGCATCAAAAATAGCCATACCATCTGGCCATTCTCCACCAACACTTTGCATATGTATTGTGATTGGATTATTATTTCTAAGATCTAACGCTCTAAGGTTTTTAATAAAAGTGTTAGACATTCTGTATTCAACGCCGGGGTTTTGATTATCTTCAGCGTGATAATGGTTATGTAGAAAGATTTCTCTGGTGTTAATATTGGCACCATAGTCGTGAAAATCTTTCAGAAGTTCTGGTTCCATGTTAAGTTTTCCTTCCAGTTGTGTACATTTCATGAACTCGCTTAAGAATGCTACTAACAGCCAAGAATCCGTTGTATTTATTTCCACAGAAAATAACCTGTACGTTGTTATATAGTGCGAATTCGAACAAGCATTTCATCATATACTTGCCCGTGATTTTGACTGATGCTTTGTTTTTTAATGGTATCCTAGTTTCTTCTGGGAATTTTGCCAATTCTTCAAAGGTAAATTCTAGAACTAGAAACTTGTGAGGGAATGGCTTCATGCGCTCTATTTCGTCTAGGAAAGCGTACTTCTTTTGACCCAGATTTGTAGCCAATTCTTCTACGCAGCCCTTGCGCTCTATACATATTTTGTCTTCTAATCCCTCTATAGAGTAGTCGCCGGTATCAAGCTTACGCTCAATCATCCCACCACAAGTATTATAGTCTTTAAAGTAATATCCGTCTTGTTCGCGGGTATCTTTGATGACCATAAATTTTTTAGTTTCACTCATAAATTATCCAATATTAATTTGAATACATGAACATAATGATTTTCTTGACCTTTAATAGAATCATGACATTTTCTACATAAAGTAATCCCGTTAGATAAGTCGTATCTTAGTGCGCTAGCGGTTGACCATTTTTGTATGTGGTGAACCTGTAAATTAATTCTAGACTTACACCCCGGCATTTTACATTTTTTTCCATCTCTTTTTAGTACATCTTTGCGCCACTGGGTGTATGCTTCATCGTTATAGTTCCTTTTCATAATTGTGCTATTTTATCTATTCTCATGTGTTTTTTAATTTTTTTGCATAGTATTCTAGTTTTAAGCGACGGGTCTTGATCCATTAACAATTTCATTAATTTAATAAGCACAGTATAACAGGCATCATCTGGGTCGTTTGCTTCTACGAAAATCAATGAAAATGGTAAACTATATTCTCTAAGGGAAAAGCTTTTAAGCTCTATGTATAGGTCTGATAAATCTATTGACAGTCTAAAGTTTCTCATTTCCGTTAAGTAGCATAAGCTTAATTAAGCCCTCTAGATCGTGGCTGGGCGTCCACCCTAGCTTTTCCTTGGCTTTCTTAAAACTCCCTTTCAGATATGTGACTTCAGATGGTCGATAAAACTCGGGATCTATTACTATATAATCTCTCCAAGCCGGTAAGCCTAGAGAGTTAAAGGCTATATCTAAAAATTCAGCTACGGTGTGCGTTTGTTCTGTGCATACTACATAATCGTCTGGATGCTCTTGCTGTAACATCAACCACATGGCCTCTACGTAGTCACCAGCGTAGCCCCAATCTCTATACGTGTCTATGTTGCCAAGTCTTAATTTTTTAAAGCTCATGCCTTGTACTGGTCCATAAATGTAGTCTCCAGATGGACACATGTGTTCTGGCTTTATTTCGTATTTGTGCATCCAAGATGAGAAGTCTTTTATCCAGTTGGTTATCTTTTTGGTCACAAAGTTATCACCCCTTCGCGGGCCTTCGTGATTAAATAATATTCCGGCACTTGCATGTAAGCTATATGCGTCCCTGTACATTCTTACAGCATAATGAGCGGCGCATTTTGCAATGGCATATGGAGAATTCGGCATAAACTTGGTATTTTCATCTTGATATTTATTACCATGATTGTCAACATCATAAGAACTACCAAACATTTCGCTGGAAGAAGCTTGATAAAATCGTGCGCCAAACATATGACAGTCAACGATTCCTTGTAATAGGTTGATACAACCCTTGCCAGTAATATCCCAAGTAAGGGCTGGTTGCTTAAATGAAGTTCCAACATGCGATTGTGCGGCTAGATTATAGATTTCATCTACATCGTCGTAATTTCTAAAGATATTAATTACACTACTTACATCCGTAATGTCGCCTTCGACCAGCTTGAACCTTTGTGATCCTTCTAGGTGCTTTATTCTTTGAGTATTATCTGTGCTGGTTCTTCTTGAAACCCCAATAACATGATAATCCTTTGATAGTAAAAGATCTGCGAGATGGCTTCCATCCTGTCCGGTTACTCCAAATATAATTGCACTTTTCATTTGTTTTTCCTTAGTATTGCTACCCATAGTCCATTCCACCAATTTTCTAAGTCGCCATTTCCGTTTGCTGGCAAATCCCACTCTTTAACAATAGAGAGATTTTTTGATTGTATCGCTCTTGATGTTCCATTTTTAACGTCGGGCCAATTCCAATCGTCGCACATGTATATAAATTCATCGTCCATGTTGTCATAGTAATATTCTATAGCTTTGAATTGACTAGATTCTAAATGGCAACCGTCGTAGAAGTATATGTTGAATTTTTTTGATTGTAATTTGTCTTTAGTAGCGAAAGAGTCAGAGTTAATAAATTCAAAAGGAACTCCAACATCGTTTAAATTTGCCTGAAATATTTGTTCACTTCCTTCAAATTGTGAGAAGTTATCTATTGCAACGGCGAACTGAGGAGAATTACCATATAGTGCTGAATAAAAAGTTGCACCCTGCCACACACCAATTTCTAAATACCTAGCATCTGGTATCTCAAGAAGTTTGTTAAGAAAATTTCGAACCTTAAAGCTAGACATGCCACTCATTTGTAAAGCTTTTTGATTCAGCTTAGTATTTTGATCTACTGTGAATAGTGAACGTTGAACTTGCTCTATCAAAATATACTCCTTTATTCCTGTACAGTGTCTGGGGTTAAAAACGGCTGATCAACCAGCCCGTCCTCATACTTATGGAACGCGCTTAAGCGTTCCTTCTCTTTTAACATAGCCATCTTCATCTTCTCCATCTCAATCCCGTACTGCTTCATAGTCTCTGGGTCTTGCATCATATTAGCCACCCACGAAATGAAACTCTGCTTGCTATCTTCTAGTCTCTTAATTCGCTGTTCGCGCGTACCCTTCATCTCGCGCAACATACTAGCTTTCTTAGTTTGAAGCTCACGGTAGTCCCTGTTTAGACTTTCTTGTGAAGCCCGTAAGGAAGCTATCTGTCTTTCTAAGTTAATAATATAATCTAGGTCTTGATCGTCTTTATCTTTAGACCGCTCATCTTTAACCATAGTTTCATAGGTGGAAATCTGTTGAATATTATCTTTATTTCCCTTTAGACACCTGTTCATCAAAAGTTCCAATTTGATAACGTCTATAACTTGCAACTCTTCTGTTGGGAAAACGTCATCTTTAAACTGGGCGATAATGCGGCTCCAGTGATATTTAAATAGTTCCAACTCATCATTTGTGAATTGGCTTTGCAATTCTATCCAGTACGGGCGATCTTCAAGAGAGAAAGCAGCTTCTTCTTCCAGTGAAAGTCCGTGCTTAAGCTTCCTCTTCATGAACTGTTCGACAGAATCAACGTCCCGGTCTAGAGATTTAGCTATATCTTCTAAAGTCATAGACTCGGCATTGCGAGATATAAATCTCTCTTCTTCTTTTGAAATTCGCCCCTTACGCATTTCCGTGGTCTTTCATTATATTCTTGATAAGTGAGATAATTTCCGCTTTACGTTTCTTTGGTACATAAACATCACTGAGGATCTTTAAATAGTCTGAGCGGCATTTTGACGGGAGGTGTTGGTCAATAACTTTACTCATGTGGGAGACATCTATATTAATATCTACATCATCGTCTTCAGTCTCAAGACAGTCATCATAAGATAATTGTGAGGGGTTTAAGATCTTTTTCTTTTCGGTATCATTCTTAGTAAAATAGTTGTCGCGGACGAAATTCTTGAGTCGATTAGATAGATTGACTGATAGGAAGTTTTCAAGGGGGCGGGCTTCGTCATAGCGATCAAGGGCGTCCATGCATATAATATAAGCTTCTTGCTTTATATCATCAACGTCATAACCATTGAAGGTATACTTGGGAGCAATACGGTCTACTACTAATAATATCTTTTGCATTACTTCTTTTTCTGACATATTTTTTGGTATCTTCATTCGTCTTCGAATCTCCATAATAGTGTTCGCCAACGAGATCCGTCGAAGTATTGAATAGTGTCGTGTTCTTCATTGTAAATGATGCTGCCTTTTTTTATTTGCGCTGGTTTACTTGGGGTCAACTGTAATATTTTGGTTTTTAACTTCTTAACGTCTAGTTGAGAGCAGGATAAGATAATTTGTTTAGTGCAGTCAAGTAGCAGATTGGTGGCTTTGGTGCATATATCTGAAATAGAAAGTGAGGTAACATTACCATCAAGTCTTCCAATAAGGGAGTTTTCATCTACATTGACGATATTGACGGGGTTATCTGGAATAGAAACTATTAATGAGTGGGGGTCAACTAATAATTCTGGAAGAGAGTGGGCGTGATAAGAGTGAACAACTAAGTAATCGTCAGGATCGTGACATCCAAAAGCATTAACTGGTCTTACAACGGGGCCAATCTGCTCGTCACCGTGCTTATATAGCAAGGGCTGAGATCGTTTAAGAAGAATAATATTGGGGGCTTCTTGAAAGAGATGGCCTATACCTATCTCTAGGTCAATTAGCTTGCGCTTATTATACTTTTCAAGCCTGTAGTAAAACTTGTGATCTAATCCAAAAGCGACTAGAAAACTGTTATTAGAAGAACAGGGGGGATTTTTTTGATAACGAAGCTCTGGAAAATATTCACATACCTGTTCAGTACCAGATAGAAATATATCGCAGGAGTTTTCTGTGGGCAATCCACGTTCAAGAATCTG
>B570J29032_109959483_pt1 | contig 27337 bp, 17 predicted proteins | sample LakMenEpi16Nov12_FD_29032 | JGI IMG/M metagenome (IMG submission 29032) | reverse complement strand
GTACCGACATCCATAACGTTTGAATTGGGCAAAAATTGATGAACTTTTGCAATGCCTAGCGAATGAAGGATATGACGTTCATAAAGTTCATCTATATCTTTTCTCGAGATAACATTTATTTTGCTGTTCCAATCTTTGTATAAATGTTCAAGGGCTGCAAATTGCTCAATTTGTTGAGGAAAAAGGTTTTTAAAATATTTTAATAAGATGGTCATTGATAAAAAATAACAAAAATAACAAAATTTAGCATAAATTAAACAAAAAAAAATAATAGGCTAATGAAAAATTGTTTAATTTTGGCACTTTAATTTTTTTTAGATGACAACTATACCAAAATTCCCAGCACATGACAGTGCGAAATTTTTCAGAACGTTAAACAAGCGTGTTAATGATTATTTCAAAGAAAATAATATAACAAAAAAAACAGGTAATTGGAAACTTCATCTGAAAACAATCGTGATGTTTACCATTTTTTTGACCCCATATTTTTTTATGATTGCCATGGATATGCCTTGGTGGGCTTATTTGTTGTTGAATATTGTTATTGGGATTGGTATGGCTGGCGTTGGAATGAATGTGATGCATGATGGCAATCACGGCTCATATTCTTCAAAAGGTTGGTTAAATAAGATTATGGGTGGGTCTATTTATATTTTGAGTGGCAATGTTTATAATTGGCAGGTGCAGCACAATGTTTTGCATCATACCTACACGAATATTATGGGGCATGATGAAGATTTAGATGCAGGTCGAATTATTCGCTTTTCTAAAAAAGCACCATGGTATAGTTTTCATCGTTTTCAACATTATTATTCAGTATTTCTATATGGTTTGTTAACTTTCAACTGGGCCATTACTACAGATTTTATGCAAATGCGCCGCTACATTAAAAGAGGTTTGTCTTATGGCAAATTTCCTAATCCGACGTGGAATTGGAGTTTGTTAGCCATAACTAAAGTCATTTATTTTTCCATGTGGATCGTTGTGCCGCTGGTGGTTGGGGTTTCTTGGTGGAAGGTTATTCTTGGATTTTTAGTGATGCATTACACAGCAGGATTAATCTTAAGCATCGTGTTTCAGTTAGCACATGTGGTTGAGGAAACCGTTAATCCAGAAGCTGATGAGGAAGGTATGATGGAAAATACATGGGCAATTCACCAATTATTTACAACAGCAAACTTTGCCCCTAAAAATTGGTTGGTAAACTATTTTACTGGTGGTTTAAATCATCAAATTGAGCATCATATTTTTCCACACATTAGCCATGTGCATTATGGCAAAATTGCAAAAATTGTAAAGGAAACAGCGCAAGAATTTAACTTACCTTATCATGAATTTAAAACAACAAGGCAAGCTATAATTGCGCATTTTAAACATTTAAAGGACTTAGGCAGACAACCTCAAATGGCATAGTTTTTATGTTTTGTATAATGTATATTGAATTATATATAAACTATAACGTGCAATTTATTTAGGTTTCCTTTTGTTTTATTTTTTAGATTTTATACAATTTTTTCAATTTTTTAGATTAAGATTACATGAACCATTTGTTATCAGATAAAATAAACAATCTCCAAGTTTCTCAAACCCTTGCAATGGCTGCTATGGCCAGAGATTTGAAAGCACAAGGCAAAGACATTATTTCCTTAAGTTTAGGTGAACCTGATTTTAATACGCCAGATTTTATTAAAGAAGCCGCCAAAAAAGCTATAGATGAAAATTATAGTACCTATACACCAGTAGATGGGTACTTAGAGCTTAAGCAAGCCATTTGTAAAAAGTTTAAACGAGATAATTATTTAGACTATCAACCCGATAATATTGTGGTATCAACTGGTGCTAAACAGTCCATCTACAATGTAGCACAAGCCATGCTCAATGATGGCGATGAGGTTATTTTACCCGCACCTTATTGGGTCAGCTATTTTGAAATTATTAAACTTTCTGGCGGTGTGCCAATTGAAGTACCAACCACGGTGGATTCTGATTTTAAAATAACCGCAGATCAATTAGAAAAGGTCATCACACCAAAAACAAAAATGATGTGGTTTAGTTCACCCTGTAATCCTAGTGGTTCTGTTTATAGCAAAAATGAACTTCAGGATTTGGTTAATGTGCTAGCAAAGTATCCAAACATTATTGTTTTATCTGATGAGATTTACGAGCATATCAATTTTTCCGACAGCTATTGCAGTATAGCTTCTTTGCCAGGGATGATCGATAGAACTATTACCGTAAATGGGGTAGCCAAAGCATTTGCGATGACAGGTTGGCGCATTGGCTATATTGGTGCACCAGTTTTTATAGCTAAGGCTTGTATTAAATTGCAAGGGCAGGTAACTAGCGGCGCTAATTCGATTGCACAACGTGCAACCATTGCAGCTGTTGAAGCTGACCCAAGTGTGTTGAATTATATGGTTGAAAAATTTCATAGTCGCAGAGACTTGGTTTTAGGATTAATGAAAGACATTCCAGGTTTTGCTTGTAATGTGCCAGAGGGTGCATTTTATGTTTTTCCAGATGTGTCTTTTTATTTTGGAAAAACGATCAAAGGTCAAACCATAAAAGACGCCAATGATTTAGCCATGTATTTATTAGGGGAAGCCAATGTGGCAACCGTTACTGGTGAAGCATTTGGTAATCCAAATTGTATCAGAATATCTTATGCTACAAGTGAGGATAAATTAACAGAAGCTTTCACTAGGATTAAGGAGGCTTTGATTTTTTAATATTACAAACTTTTATATTAAATCACTTCAACTTCCACGTTGGCATTAAACAAATAATGTTTGCCATTTGAAAGGTCAACGCATTCATACCTTTTGACTTTTAATCCAATTTTTTGAAAAATTCTGCCTCTAAATTTAAATTTATCACCATTGTTAATCTCGTGGATATGCGTGTTGTCACCATGTGTTTCATCATATTTTTTTAGGGCATAAGCCAAGTGAACATCGGTATCGCTACTCGCTGTTGGGTTTTTAAAATGGCGTGCTAGCAGTGGTAATAGTTCTTTCGGAAAAACTTCCGGTTTAATATAGGGTAACATTAATTGTTGAAAAGTATACTTCCATTCCTGTCCATGCGATTGAATGCGGTTACCATATTTTTCTATCGCAATCAAATGCGCTAATTCATGAATTAATGTCATTAAAAAGCGGTATTTATTTAAAGAGCCATTGACCGTGATTACGTGCTGGCCATTAACTTTTTTTTTATAATCACCATGCTTGGTTTGCCTTTGATTGACAATCTTTAAATGGACATTATTCGTTTTTATCAATTCAAAACAAGGTGATACAGCTTGCTCAGGCAAAAATTTAAATAAAATGTCCATTGGACAAATGTATAAAAAAAGAACTATTTTGGTTTCAAGTAAACTAAATTATTCCAAAATTTTACTTTGAATTATTGTGTTGTAGTTTTTATTGATAATCAGATTAATTGCGGTTTCGTTAAGTTTTAATTAACTATTTCTTAAGGAATAATTTTATCTTTCATTAAAATATTATACTTTTGGAGATTATTTTAAATTATGATTGCATATATTAAAGGAAAGTTAGTAGAAAAAAATCCAACCGACGTCGTTATTGAGGCTAGTGGTATGGGTTATCAAATTCACATTTCTTTGCATACTTATTCTTTATTGCCAAATGACGATTTTGTTAAGTTATACACTTATCTTCAAATCAAAGAAGATGCGCATACTTTGTTTGGTTTTGCCGAGAAATCAGAAAGAGAATTGTTTAAGTTGTTGATTTCAGTTAGTGGCATTGGTGCAAGTATTGCTAGAACCATGCTATCCTCCATGAATCCTGAGGAGATTATCCAAGGTATTGCGAATGGCGATGTGCAACGCATCCAATCAATTAAAGGTATCGGTGTTAAAACTGCACAGCGCGTAATCATTGATTTAAAAGATAAAGTGTTAAAATTATACCAAATAAAGTCGGAAGATTTGGCATTTTTAAACAATACAAACAAAGAAGAAGCGTTATCTGCTTTGGAGGTTCTAGGTTTTAATAGTAAAAATGCTGAAAAAGTTTTGGCCAATGTGTTAAAAACTCATCCAGACGCCACCATAGAATTATTAATTAAGGAAGCACTTAAAGTTTTATAATTAACCTAAACGATGCAAAGATTTATTAATAGAAAGTTGTTTTTTGTTTTTTTTACGTTGATGTGCAGTACTTTTGTATTGGCGCAAAGCAATGAAGATCCAGAAGTAAACACCAATGCGCAAGGCTATAATATCAACAATATCAGATTGAAAAACCCAAAATCAATTGTTGGGGCATATACCTATGATCCTGTTACCGATAAATATATTTATAATAATAAATTTGGTGAAGTCTACACCACCTATCCCAAAATTTTAACACCTGAGGCTTATTATGAAATCATAAGAAAAGAACAGATAAGAAAATATTTTAAAGATAAAATAAGTGCAATAGAAGGAAAAGGTAAAGATTCTTTAAAAAGAAGAGATTTGATTCCGACCTTATATGTAAGATCCAGCATATTTGAAACCATTTTTGGCGGTAATCAAATCAAAATGACACCTCGAGGTAATGTGGAGCTAGATTTAGGTCTAATGCATACAACACAAGACAATCCTATTTTGTCGCCAAGAAACCGCTCGCAAACAACTTTTGATTTTAACCAAAGGGTTCAGGTAGGTTTAAATGGTACCATTGGAACGCGATTAAATATCAATATGCAATATGATACGCAAGCCACCTTTTCTTTTCAAAATTTGATTAAAGTATCGTATAATCCTAGTGGGCAATTTGGAGATTTATTAAATCAAGGACAGCAAGCAGCTGGTATGGGTCGCGATGCCCTAAGTAAAGGACAGCAAGCCGTTGAGAACCCTTTAGGTACTGCAGCAAATGAAGCCAATAAAAATGCTAATGAGGATACCATTCTTAAAAACATTGAATTTGGAAATATAAATATGCCACTTAATAATACCTTGATCAGAGGAGCGCAAAATCTTTTTGGTGGAAAGGCACAATTTCAATTTGGTAAAACGCATATCACGACAGTTTTTTCTGAACAGCGGTCTCAAAATAGATCAATTACTGCGCAAGGCGGCGGAACACTTCAAGATTTTGAAATTTTTGGGTTAGATTATGACGCCGATAGACACTTTTTCCTATCGCATTATTTTAGAAATAATTATGACAGGGCCTTAAGAGAATATCCCTATATTAATAGTAGGGTTCAAATTACACGTGTTGAAGTTTGGATAACTAACAGACAAAATAATGTGAATCCCGGGCAAAATGGCAATAATCTACGAAATATTTTAGCCTTACAAGATTTAGGTGAAGGACCACCTAGTTTGGGCGTACCCGATTCAGAAGTGGTAGTTATTAATCCAACAACTGGATTTTTTACAGTGCCAGCCAATTCGCCAACCGATAATAAAAACAACTTACTTGACCCTCGTCGAATTGAAACAGGCTCAGGGCTTTTAAATAGTAATGCTAGACAAATTGTAACCGCTTCAAGTGGTTTCAATTTTACACCTGTTAGTGAAGGTACGCATTACTCAAAATTAGAAAATGCAAGAAAGCTTAATCCAAACGAATATAATTTTCATCCACAATTAGGCTATGTGTCGCTTCAGCAACGTTTAACTAATGACGAAGTTTTGGCAGTCGCCTATCAATATACCATTGGTGATCAAGTGTTTCAGGTGGGTGAGTTTGGAAACGATGGTGTGGATAATAGTGTCGTTGACCCAGGAAATAGTGTTCCTGCCACGCAATCTTTGATTTTGAAAAAACTGAAAAGCACCTTAACTTTTGCTAGTCAACCTATATTTGATTTGATGATGAAAAACATTTATCAAATTCCAAGTGGTTTTAATTTGGCTAAAGAAGATTTCAAATTAAACGTTTTGCATTTAGACCCTGCGCCTTTGAATTATTTAAATAGTCAAGGTGGTTTAAATTTACCAGCAGGTGTGGCTGATACGCCATTACTTAACGTGTTTAATGTGGATAAATTGGATAACAACAATGACCCACAAAATGGTGGTGATGGCTTCTTTGATTTTATGCCAGGGCTTACCATTGACGCACAAAATGGCCGCGTAATTTTTACAACCGTTGAACCTTTTGGCAGGCACTTGTTTAATAAGTTAAGCACTGGAGGAGGCGAAGACTATAACGTCCTGGCATCTTATAATGCTAATCAAGCCAAATATGTTTTTTCGCAAATGTACACCAGCACACAAGCAGGCGCTTTGCAAAATGCTGAAAAAAATAAATTTGTTTTGAGAGGTAGATTTAAGGCTGCTGGTGGAGGAGGCATTCCAATTGGAGGTTTTAATTTGCCTCGTGGGTCAGTTATTGTGACCGCAGGTGGTAGACGATTAATTGAAGGCGTTGATTATACCGTAAATTATCAACAAGGTCGGGTTAATATTTTGGATCCATCATTGCAAAATTCAAATACGCCAATTAACATTTCCGTTGAAAACAATGCGGTTTTCGGTCAACAAACCAGAAGATTTTGGGGTGTAGATATTGAACATCGCTTTAATGAGAAATTCAAATTGGGTGCGACTTATTTAAGACTGTCCGAAAGACCATTTACCCAAAAAGCAACTTTCGGTCAAGAATCAGTAAACAATACTATTTTTGGTTTCAATGGGGATTATTCAACCGAAGTGCCTTTTTTGACAAGGTTGGTGAATAAATTACCATACCATGATACAGATGTGGCGTCAAATTTATCATTGCGGGGAGAGGTTGCTTTCCTAAGACCTGATTCCCCAAGTTTGACGGATTTAAACAACGAATCAACGATTTATGTTGAAGATTTTGAAGGTTCTCAATCAACGATTGATATGAGTTCACCTTTTTCATGGAGTTTGTCTTCAACGCCAATTGGTAGCTTACCAACATCTCCATATAACTTTAATGGCAATGCGCCAGAAAACGACTTGACAGGAGGCTTTAAGCGTTCAAAGCTATCATGGTATACCATAGATCCATTGTTTTTTACCAGTCAAAGACCGGGAGATATGACGGACGCGGATTTTTCATTAAATAAAACACGTCGTGTTTTTATTGATGAGTTGTTTCCAGTTACTGATGTTATTCAAGGCGAAACAAGAGTAGTAAATACTTTAGATTTGGCTTATTTCCCTAGAGAAAGGGGGCCTTATAACTTTAATCCAGCTTATGGGGGTTCAAATGCTGTTCCTGATCCGCAAACCAATTTTGGGGGAATTATGCGTGGGATAAACACCACAAATTTTGAGCAGAGTAATGTGGAATACATCCAATTTTGGATGATGGATCCCTATCAAAATAATGAACATCCAACAACAAATACAGGGCGTTTAATTTTTAATCTAGGAGAAATTTCTGAAGATATTTTGAAAGACGGTCGTAAGCAATATGAAAATGGATTGCCAGAAGTGGGTTCAGTTTTGCCAACCATTGAAAATAACTGGGGTAAAGTACCGGCTACGCAATCATTAATTTACGCTTTTGACACCAATGAAGGCAATAGAGCTGTTCAAGATATCGGTTTAGATGGTTTAACAAATGCCGAAGAGGCTGCAAAATTTCCTCCTTTTGCTGGATTACCTGATCCTTCAGCAGATGATTACCAATTTTTTTTAACAGCAAGTGGCAATTTAACCCAACGGTATAAAAATTATAATGGTTTAGAACGTAATACGCCGATTGAAGTAACTGATACCAACCGAGGTAATACAACTTTTCCTGATGTTGAGGATGTGAACAGAGATAATACGATGAACACCATCAACGCTTATTTTGAATATGAAGTGAATGTAGGACCAAGTTTAGGTATTGGTTCACCTTATGTAACAGATGTTAAGGAAACCACAGTAACAACTAATTCAGGAGAAGTTATTCCAACAAGATGGGTTCAAATGAAAATACCTGTTTTTGAATTTACCAGAAAACAAGGCGATATAGAAGATTTCAGATCTATTCGATTTATGCGGATGTTTATGACAGGATTTACAGATGAAATCACTTTGCGATTGGGTACTTTAGAATTAATTCGCGCCGATTGGAGAAGGTTTGAAGGCAACATGCAAACGGAATTAGAAGACCCAACTGGACCAGATAATGACGATACACAGTTAGATGTTTTAGCGGTAAATATTTTAGAAAATCAATCGAGACAACCCATTCCTTATGTTTTACCGCCAGGCGTTGTTCGTGAGCAACTAAATACGCAAAACACTGTTGTTAATCAAAATGAACAATCTTTGTCATTAAGAGTGACTAAAAAGCCAGGAGATGTAGGCGCAGGTGTTGGAGGATTGGAGCCAGGAGATTCTCGTGGTGTTTTTAAAGCTGTTGATGTAGATATGCGTCAGTTCAAAAAAATGAGAATGTTTCTTCATGCAGAAGCTATTGAAGACAACGTAACAGACATAAGACTTAGAGATGATGAGATGTCAGCTTTTATAAGATTTGGTAATGATTTTAGTGATAACTTCTACCAAATTGAGGTGCCTTTAAAAGTTACGGCTTGGGGAGAAACTTCACCAGATCGCATTTGGCCTTTAGAAAATGAAATGGAGGTAAAATTAGAATTGTTAACCAAGTTAAAAATTCTATATAGACAAAATCCACCTACCGACCCTAATCAAATTTTTTATATTAATGAAGTTGACTTAGATCCAAGTGCAGCTAATAAAACGAATGCCAAGTTAAGATTAGGTATAAAAGGAAATCCAAATTTTGGTTTTGTTCGGATGATGATGATGGGTGTTAAAAACAACAGAACAGGCACAATAAATACGCATAGTACTAGGGGTGAAGTCTGGTTTAATGAACTCCGTTTGTCTGAAATGGACAATAAAGGCGGTATGGCTGCTATATTAAATGTAGATTCGAATTTAGCTGATTTTGCAACGATTTCTGCTACTGGTAGAATGAGCACCATCGGATTTGGTGCTCTTGAAGATAAATCAAATGAAAGAAGTCGTGAAGATCTCAGACAATATGATTTTGTTACTAATGTTAGTTTAGGGAAGTTGTTTCCAAAAAAATGGGGCTTAACCATTCCTTTTAATTATGCTTTAGGTGAAAAAGTTATCACCCCAGAGTATGATCCTTATAATCAAGATATTCGTTTGGATCAATTGATAGAAAATACGCCTGATCAAGCACAACGTGATATTATCAGAGATAGAGCTATTGATTATACCATGCGTCAAAGTATTAACTTTATTGGTGTAAGAAAAGACAGAGGTGAACAACAAAAGCAACGGATTTATGACATTGAAAATTTTACTTTTTCTCATTCATATAATAAAGAGGTACGACATAATTTTGAGATTGATGATTATGAAGATAAACAGACGCGGTCTGCTGTCGATTATGCATACACATTTAAGAATAAACCTATTGAGCCTTTTAAAAAGTCTAAAATTAAGGACAAACGTTATTGGAAGTTGTTAAGTGATTTTAATGTAAATTACCTGCCATCCAATATTAATTTTAATACCAATATTATAAGACATTATAATAGACAGCGTTTTAGAGAAGTTGAAAATTTTGGTTTGCCCTTGAGACCTTTGTTTAGAAGAAATTATATGTTTAATTATACTTATGGTTTCAATTTTAACCTAACCAAATCACTCCGAATTAACTATAACGCATCAACCAATAATATTGTTAGAAATTTTATTGATGAAAATAATAATCCTAATAATGAAAATGTAATTTGGGATGATTACTTTAACCCTGGTATTGCAGATAGACATAACCAACAATTAACTGTGAATTATGAATTACCTTTGAACAAATTACCATTTTTAAGTTTCTTAAAGGCAAATTATACGTATACGGGTAACTATCAGTGGCAAAGGGCTTCCACGCAGATGTCAAATTTTGTTGATGAAAATAATCAAAGATGGAATTTGGGAAATAATATTCAGAATTCGGGCTCACATAGAATAAATAGCACATTAACCATGAGCGAATTTTATAAATACGTAGGTTTAACTGGGCCAAAAAAGGCAAAAACACCTGCTAAGCCTGAACCACCTAAAGTACCAAAGCCTGGCGAAAAAATTGAAAATAAAGCACCGAAACCAGCCACATCTGAAGAAAATTTGTTTGTAAAAACAGCTAAAGGCTTATTAATGAGTATAAAAACAGTTCAAGGAACCTATGAGCACAATACAGGTGTTTCGCTTCCTGGCTTTTTAGAAGGTATAGGTTTCTTTGGATCAACTCGACCTAGCTTGCCTTTTACTTTAGGGCTGTATGACGATGTGCGTTTTGAAGCAGCAAGAAAAGGTTGGTTAACTGTTTTTCCAGAGTTTAATATGCCCTATACAGAAGTTGAAACTAGACGGATGAATTTTACAGCAAAGATTGAGCCTATTCCTGATTTAACCATAGATTTAATGGCTGATCAGAATAGACAAGATAACTTTAGCGAGCAATTTGATGTGTCTAATGGTATATATAACTCACGATCACCCTATAATTTTGGTAATTTTACATCATCAACAATTATGATTAATACTGCTTTTGGTCAAAGTGATGAAGTTTTCTCTAAAGCTTTTGAAGACTTTAGATCTAATAGATTAGTTGTTGCCAATCGTTTGGCAGAAAGATTCTATGGCACACCAAACTTCCCAGTAATTACAGATCCAGCTAGTTCCAATATTGGTTATCCTGTTGGATTTGGGCGTAATCAACAAGAAGTTTTAGCGTCTGCATTTATGGCAGCTTACTTAGGCACGGATGCTAGTTCTATCAATACTAGTCCGTTCAGGAATTTGCCTTTACCAAACTGGAATATAAAATATACAGGTTTCATGCGATTGAAATTTATGAAAGATTTGTTCAAACGTTTTTCAATTGAACACGGCTATCGTTCCTCTTATACCATCAATGCACATCGTTCTAATTTAGCTTATAATAACCCGCAAGACCCAACGAATACAGATGTTTCTGGAAATCTATTGCCGCAAACGTTATTAGGTAATATCAATATGGTTGAACAATTTAACCCTTTAATTAGGGTTGATTTTGAATTGAAAAATTCATTCAACATTAGAGCAGAAATGAGAAAAGACCGCGCTTTGTCCTTAAGTTTTGACAATGCGCTATTAACAGAAGTGCAAGGTGTAGAATATACAATAGGTGCGGGTTATCGCATCAAAGATATTATCATCCGATCTAGATTGGCAGATAATCCAGAAGGTTTTTTCAAAAGCGATTTAAATATTATGGCAAACTTCTCATTTAGAGATAATAAAACGATTGTAAGATATTTGGATTTTGATAATAATCAATTGGGGGGTGGGCAAAATTTGTGGTCGTTTAGATTAACAGCTGACTATGCTTTTACAAGGAGTTTAAGCGCAATTTTTACTTATGATCATACTTTTAACCAAGCAGTTATATCAACAGCTTTTCCTGTAACAAATATAAGATCTTTCTTGACCATCAGATATTCGTTAGGAAATTAGATAATTAGTCAATTTGCTAATTATCTAATTAAGTTATACATTTGCAAACGTTAATTAATAATATAATTTATATGAATATTCCACAAAATCTAAAGTACACCAAAGACCATGAATGGGTACTAGTAACAGGCGATCTTGCTACAGTTGGTATCACCGATTTTGCGCAAAAGGAGCTTGGAGATATTGTTTATGTTGAAGTAGATACACTTGACCAAACCTTAGATAAAGATGAAGTTTTTGGCTCAGTTGAGGCTGTGAAAACGGTTTCAGATTTATTTTTACCCCTTGCTGGTGAAATCATCGAATTTAATGATGCCTTAGAAACTAGTCCTGATGCCGTAAATAACGATCCTTATGGTGATGGATGGATGGTAAAAGTAAGAATTGCAGATTTAGACCAAATTAACACTTTACTATCACCTGAAGATTATAGAAAACTTATTGAAGGTTAACTTGTGACAAAAATTGTTTTATTAAAAACAACTATTGTTGTTTATTTAATATCAATTCTCATTGTTAGTTTAGTATCTTTCAATAAATTTTCAGATGTAAAATTATTAAGTCAAGATAAATTCATCCATTTTTTGATGTATTTTGGGTTGGCTTTTTTGTTAAGTATTAGGTACAATACTTTTCAATTCAGAGCAAAGTATGTTTTAATAATTGTATTGTTCAGTTCTATATATGGGATGCTCATGGAAATAGGTCAAGAAGTTTTCACAACTTACCGTACTTTTGATTTGAAAGATATTGCTGCAAATACTTTAGGCTCAGCCTTTGGTACGTTTTTTGCATATTTTTTTAAAAATTTCACAAAAAACTTTTTTTTTAAATAATTTTATTTAATTTAGCAAACGAATTTTATAGATATGGAACCAAAGAAAAATCCAAAAATTGATCCAAACCGAAATGGGTTTGTTTATTTTAGTTTAGGTTTAATGCTGATGGCGTTATTGTCTTATGCAGCTATAGAACTAAAATCTTATGAGCGCAACTTGTCAGCAGATATGTCTAAAGTTGATGACAGTTTCTTAGATGAAGATGTACCTGTAACTTTGCCACCAAATGCACCGCCACCGCCACCACCACCGCCGCCGCCACCAGCGCCAGAGGTTATTAAAGTTGTGGAAGATAACAAAAAGATAGAAGAGAAAATAATTGAATCTACCGAAACAAACCAAGAAGCAGTGGTTGAAAAACCTGTAGTTCAGGCTAAGCAAGTTGAAGTTGTGGAAGAAGAAGAAGAAGTGGATGTTCCATTTGCTATTATTGAAGATATTCCTGTTTACCCTGGTTGTGAAAAGGAGAAAACAAAAGAGACTAAAATGTCTTGTATGAACAAAAAATTTAATGAATACTTTGCAAAAAACTTCAACTATCCTGAGGCTGCAAAAGAGGCAGGTATTCAAGGACGTTCAATAGTAAGCTTTAGAATTGAAAAAGATGGTACGATTAATGTTATTAACGTTCGCGCACCTCACCCATCAATTGAGACAGAAATAAAGAGAGCTTTTACTAAGCTGCCTAAAATGACACCAGGTAAACAAAGAGGTAAAGCAGTGTCTGTACCTTATAGTATGCCCTTCAATCTTAAATTAGATTAATTATCAACTAAATTGACAGAGGCTTCAAAATGAAGCCTCTTTTTTTTATGATTCAAATAATTATTGCCTTTTCGTTATTAGCATTTTCAGTCTTTTTTTTGTTAAAACCTTTTTTCAACAAAAAGAAATCTTGCAAAAAGTCTTGCGACTGTCATTGATTTTGAAATTAGAGGAAGGAAGATAGAAATTAGAGGAAGGAAGATAGAAATTAGAGGAAGGATATTAGAAATTAGAGGAAGGAAATTAGAAATTAGAGGAAGGAAATTAGAAATTAGAGGAAGGAAATTAGAAATTAGAGGAAGGAAGATAGAAATTAGAGGAAGGAAGATAGAAATTAGAGGAAGGATATTAGAAATTAGAGGAAGGAAATTAGAAGTTAGAAAGTGACAGAGATAAGCCTCCTCTAATTTCTAATTTCAAGTTTAAGCCTAAACGCCTTATACCGCGCATAAATTACTAATCACTAATTACTAATCACTAATGACTAATGACTAATGACTATTCACTAATGACTATTCACTGAAGCATCTTATCTACAAAAAATTCTGGTTTCTTTAAAAAAAAATATTATATTTGCATTTCATCAAAACTAGAGCATGAGTTTAGTTTCTCCTAATGAAATAGCAAAAGTCATAAAACTTGATAAACTTGGTTTTATCGGTAATTTTATTGGTTGGTTACTAATCAAAGTTTTAAGAATCACAATTGCCAATAAAACTTATGACAATAATAAACATCAAAAAGAGATCATGCCTTTTTTGGAAGGCGTTTTGAAAGATTTAAACGTTAAATACGAAATTCCAGAAGAAGATTTTAAACGTTTACCAAAAGAAGGACCATTCATTACGGTTTCTAATCATCCACTAGGCGGTGTGGATGGTATTATTTTGCTTAAGATGTTACTTGAAAGAGTGCCCAACTATAAAATTATTGCCAATTTTTTACTGCATCGGGTTGAAAACATGAAGCCTTATATCATGCCGGTTAATCCTTTTGAAGATCATAAAGATGCCAAGTCAAGCTTAAAAGGCGTTAAAGATGCACTGTTGCATATTAGGGAAGGCAATCCCTTAGGTATATTTCCAGCAGGGGAGGTATCTACCACAAAAGAAGGCAATATCATTGTTGATAAACCTTGGGAATTAGGGGCCATTAAACTTATCAAAAAAGCTAAGGTACCAGTGGTGCCTATTTATTTCCATGCAAAGAATAGCCCCTTGTTTTATTTGATGTCTAAAATACACCCAATATTGCGGACTGCCAAAATACCTTCTGAATTGAGGTCTCAAAAACGAAAAGTTGTTAAAGTTAGAATTGGTAAGCCCATTTCTGTAGAGGAATTGAACGAGTATGAAAACCTTGATGATTTTTGCGAATTTATTAGACGTAAAACCTATATGCTTTCTAATGCTTTTGCAAAGGGAAACAAACTACTTATTGGGGCTAATTTTAGACCCCAAAAGTTACCAAAAAAGATAGCTAGTCCTTCTAATCAAGATATGATTATTGAAGAAGTAAATGTATTAAAACAAGGAAATTGCAGTTTGCTTGAAAGTAAAAACTATCAAGTTTTTTTATCAACAGCAGAAAAAATCCCTAACATTTTACACGAGCTGGGGCGCTTGAGAGAAATAACTTTTAGAGCAGTAGGGGAGGGCACTAACCGTTCTTTGGATTTAGATAAATATGACCAGTATTATCATCACATGTTCCTTTGGGATAATGATGCACAAAGAATAGCAGGGGCTTATCGAATGGGTCTTGGCAGTCAGATTTATGCCAAATATGGTGTTGAAGGTTTTTATAATTCTGAACTTTTTAAATTTGAGCCTGAACTAAATACTTTTTTATCGGAAACTATTGAGATGGGGCGTGCTTTTATCATTTCAGAGTATCAGCTTCGACCCATGCCATTGTTTTTATTGTGGAAAGGTATCGTACATACTACCCTGCGATATCCTGAGCATAAGTATTTATTAGGTGGCGTAAGCATTAGTAATCAATTCTCGGATTTTTCCAAAAGCTTGATGATAGAATTCATGAGGTCGCATTATTATGATGCCTATTTAGCACAATATATTCATCCAAAAAATGAATTTAAGGTAAAAGTAAAAGATGCAGATAAAGATTTTGTTTTAAATTCAACCAAGGAAGACGTTAATAAATTTGATAAAATCATTGATGAAGTGGAACCAGGGAATTTAAGATTACCCGTTTTAATTAAAAAATATATCAAACAGAACGCCCGTGTTATTTCCTTTAATGTTGACCCGCTATTTAATAATGCGGTAGACGGGCTGATGTATATTAAAATTTCTGACTTGCCAGAAAGCACTGTAAAACCTGTCTTGGAAGAATATCAGAAGCAATTGGAGAAGAAACAAGGCTAGAATTTTGACTGCAGATCATCAAGTTTATCATATTTTAACTGAGGCAAAAAGAAATGGTAAAAAACTTTTAGCCATTTTGCTAGACCCTGATAAAATTACGGTTAGCGATTTAGAATATTTAAAGAAAAAATTGGCAGAAGCGCCTATTCATTTAGTTTTTATTGGCGGAAGTAGTGGTGAAATGGAAATTACAAGCCATTTAGTAAATGATTTAAAAGCGGCATTAGATTATCCTGTAGTTTTATTTCCAGGCCATCCTTCCCATTTAGTTGGTCATTTTGATGCAGTTTTACTAAATGTATTAATTTCTGGTAATAATCCTGATTATTTAATCAATCATCATGTTACTGCTGTGCCTTTTTTTCAAGCGAATCCTATTGAAATTATCCCTAATGGTTATTTACTAATAGAAGGCGGAACAGAAACAGCTGTTCAAAAGGTAACGCATACGCAACCCTTAGCGATACGGAATAGACAAAAGATTATTGATACAGCGCAAGCGGCACAATTACTGGGTTATAAAACTGTCTATCTCGAAGCTGGAAGTGGTGCAAAAAATCATGTGCCTTTAGAAATCATTTCGGCAATTAGCAAACAATTAAGTATTCCGCTAATAGTTGGTGGTGGTATCAAATCAAAAGAACAGATTAATCAAGTTTTTCAAGCTGGTGCCGACATCGTTGTGATAGGTACAGCATTTGAACATAGTTTAGATTTCTTCAATGATTGAGTTCCTTTTTCAGCAATATAAAGATTACCCAACACATCAAATTATTTTGGAGTTATTGGCTATGCTGGCTGGTGTATTAAGCGTTTGGTTTGCCAAAAAAAATAATATTTGGGTTTATCCTATAGGCTTAATTAGCACCTCTATTTATGTCTATTTGTTGTTTAAATGGTCATTACTAGGCGACATGATTGTTAATTTTTACTATTCAATATTAAGTTTGTTTGGTTGGTTCATGTGGTCTAAAGGAAATTACCAATCGAAAGAAAGACCAATAACTAAGTCTCAGAGGCATGATTTTTATTATTACCTCTTGTTTTTTTTATTTTCTGCGACTTTCATAGTGATTGTTTACATAATATTTAATAAATTTGATACGTGGTATAGTTATATCGATACCTTTACATCTGCTGTTTTCTTTGTAGCTATGTGGGCCATGGCAAAAAGAAAAATAGAGCACTGGTGGTTTTGGATTGTTGGTAATATTGTTTCTATACCCCTCTATTTTTTGAGAGGTTATACAATAACTTCTTTACAGTATTTGATTTTTTTAGTAATAGCTTTTTATGGTTATAAAGAATGGATAAAAATTTACAACATCTCGAAACAAAAATATTAAAAATTGCATTTGTTGGGCCTGAAAGTACCGGTAAAACATCGCTTTCTAAGGCTTTGGCAACTATTTTTGACAGCGTTTGGGTTGAAGAATATGCGCGTGATTATTTACAAAAAAAATGGGATAGTCAGCAAAAAGGTTGTGAACCCTCAGATTTGTTACCCATTGTTCAAGGGCAATTAGCACTTGAAAATGAGAAGGTTGCACAAGCAAACAAATACCTATTTTGTGATACTAATTCGTTTGTAACCTTTGTATATGCTAAAATTTATTTTCAAGAAGCGCCAGATTGGTTAAAGAAATGTGCAAAAAATCATCATTATGATTTTTGTTTTTTGACTGATATTGATGTTCCTTGGGAAAACGATGATTTGAGAGATGCGCCAAACAAAAGAGAAGAACATCTTGAAATTTTTGAGCATTATTTAATCAAATATGGGCAAGCTTATGTAAAAATTTCAGGGTCGCTTGAACAGAGAATTGAGCAAATTAAAAGTTATTTACAAGATTTAGAGCTAGCCTTAAGTATCGGCATCAGCTCATTTGATTATTGTCAATTGCTATCGAAAGGGCTTTCCGTCCAATCAGTCTATCAGCATTTAGAACAATTAAAAAATGGGACCGTTCATGTGAAATTAAATCGAATGGCCACGCATAATGATGGCATTCATTATTTTAATGAAAACCAATGGCAGTATTATGAAAGTATTTTTATTCAGAATATTGAAAACTATCAGATAGCAAAATTTGTCCCTGCATCTGGTGCAGCCACAAGAATGTTTCAATTTTTGCAAGAGTTTTTGAATGATTTTGATTTTCAAAAGGAAACTTTGAACAACTATATCAATAGAAAAAAAGCAAAAAACTTAAACTTGTTTTTTTTAACTTTAAACAAATTTTCGTTTTATGATTTGTTAATGAATGAAATTAGACAAAAAGTTTCTAATTATGATCAATTAGAAAAAAGCCATCGCGCCTATCTGCTGGTTGACTTTCTTATTTCAGAGAATGGATTAAATTTTGCCTCTTTACCAAAGGCTGTTATTCCCTTTCATCAAAAAAACGACAAGTTTTTCACGCCAATAAATGAGCACTTATTTGATTTTAAAAATCTCATTTATCCATCGAAAAATCATCTGGTCCACTTCACTATTTCTGAAAATCATTTACCTTTGTTTGTAAATGAAATAAATAAATTTAACGCCAATTTGGAAAGTGGCATAAATGTTTCGTTAAGTTTTCAAAAAAATTACACAAATACACTTGCTTTTTCAAAGAACTATAAACCTTTTAAAATAACTAATGAATTAGTAATTAGACCATCGGGTCATGGCGCATTGCTCGAAAACCTAAACCAACTAGCAAATGACATCGTTTTTATTCAAAACATAGATAATGTTAGTTTGCATAACAAAAAGTCAAATTTTCAAATTAAACGTGCATTGGCAGGATTTTTACTTGAGATTCAAAGCAATCTATTTAAAATGCAGGAAATGATTGAGCAAACTGTATTTACAGAAGAAATGGCTTGTCAATTGAAAGAATTTTTAATAAACCAATTTAAAACTGATTTTGATGATTTATTTGATGGACTGAAATTAGATTTCAAGAAGGAAATTCTTCATAAATTGTTGTTTAAACCAATTCGCGTGTGTGGAATGGTAAGAAATGAAGGTGAAACTGGAGGTGGACCTTTTTGGGTTATTAATGACAAAGGCTATGTTGAATTGCAAATTGTGGAAGCTTCGCAAATTAACATGAAAGATGAAAAGCAAGCACAGATTTTTAATGAATCCACACACTTTAATCCGGTTGACATGGTGTGTTCAATAAAAAACTATAATGGAACGAAGTATAATTTATTAGATTTTGTAGATAAAAATACGGGCTTTATTGTTGAAAAGCAATCAAATGGCAAAAGCTATTTAGCCTATGAATTACCCGGCCTCTGGAATGGCTCGATGGCCAAGTGGCATACCATTTTTGTTGATGTACCTTTATTTACCTTCAACCCAGTTAAATCAGTCATTGATTTGTTGAAGCCTAATCATCAAGAGCACGCTTTTGAGATATAGGCCCCCTAGCCCCCGAAGGGGGGATTACAAGGCTATTTTATTAATGGCTCTTAAAAAATGCGACTGCCAACTGCGACTGTAAACGGAAAACATTATTTCAACTTCAAAAAAATATCATCTAAACCATTCAATTTGATTTCATAAATGGTTGATAATTGCATACCTAGTTTTCCTTTTGGCATGCCTTTTTTGTGAAGCCATTCGAGGTAATACATGGGTAGTTGATAAATCAGCTTACCGTGATATTTTCCAAAAGGCATTTCAGTTTTCATCATGTCAATTAAAACCGATTTATCCCACATAAGGATGGTCTTTAAAGTATTGGATGGCTTTTTCTAAATCGTCTTGCGTGTCCACCTCTATTGACAAATTATCCGTATAAACCATTTTTATTTTTTTACCATATTCCAAATAGCGAAGGCATTCAATAAGCTCGGCTTTTTCTAATGGTGTTTGTTCGCTTTTAGAAAAGTCAAGTAAGGCTTCTTTTCTAAACGCATAAACGCCAATATGTTTGTAAAAAGGTAAATCTGAAGTTGTATCTCTTTTATAAGGAATAACAGACCTTGAAAAATAGATGGCAAAATCATTTTGATCTACGATAACTTTAACCACATTTGGATTACTTTCTATTCCACTAATTTTTGTCATCAAAGAAGCTAATGAGATTTCTTTTTTGTCATCATTTTTAAAACAATTGATGAGATTATTCATATTTTCTTTACTGACTAAAGGTGTGTCCCCTTGCACATTGATAATCAAATCTGCATCCATCTGTGCAGCAGCTTCGGCAATTCTATCAGACCCTGAAGGATGATTCTTTTTATTGTAAAAGACTTTTCCACCAATGCTTTCAATGGCTGACCCTATTTCTTTATTATCAGTAACCACCCATACTTCATCAAATACACCAGTGTCTTTGGCAGATAAATAGGTTTGAACGATTAATGGATGCTGATTAACCTTTTTCAACATTTTGTTGGGAAGCCTCGTTGATTCAAGGCGAGCAGGAATTAAGCAAATTGTTTTCATGTTGCAAAGATATAAAGGAAAAGGGGTTGAACAAATTTATATAATTTTTTTTACTGCACATGCATTAGGGATGGCAGCGATAGCCTATAAAGCAAAAAACCGCTTTTTTGCATCAGACTAATACCATTTGGAATAGTAAAATAGTCCAAAGATGCGAAGTAAATTTTTAGGAAAAATTAAATCAAAAAATCTTTTGCATAGCAGCACTACTGAAAAATTTTTTGAATGAATTTTAACAAAAATAGTCGAATAGATTGGGCATATTTTACTGTTGCAATTGGTATTATTTGCAAATTGACCAATCCAAATCCAATTTTATTTTATTTATGGTTTTTATTTGCTGATTTTTATTATTTTTACGCATCAATTTTTATTTTTAATGAAACTTACTTTTATTGTCGAATATTTTACCAATTATGGTGAAAATTTAGAAATCGTTTTGAGCAATGACGATACTTTTGAAGTGTTGCCAATGCATTATGAAGCAAATGGCAAATGGCAAATTTCTGTCGATAACCAGTCAAAATTTAACAATTATTATTATCAATTGGCTTCAGGTGGTGTGGCTAAAAAAGAATGGGGCACGCGTATTTTTCCAATTGCAATAAAGGAAAAAAATCTTATAATTTTTGACGAGTGGCATAAGGCCAATTTTCCAGAAAATTATTTGGGAAGTAATTTGTTTAAAAAGCATAGAAAGCTAAACAAAACGAAGCAGATGGCGGTTTTTACGCATCAATTAAGTATTCATGCGCCGCTTTTTGAAGACCATCAAACCCTTTGCGTGATTGGAAATGTGCCAGCTTTAGGTGGTTGGCAATTTGATCAGGCAGTTGTGATGAGCGAACTTGAAAATGGTGTTTTTGAAGTAAACTTAAACATCAAAGACACTTCAAAAAACATTGAATATAAATACGGTGTTTATGATTTGGCCAATAAAAAAGTTATTTTTTTAGAAGGTGGCAGTAATAGAGTTTTAATGGCTAATAAATCGGCAAATCAAGTATATGTAAAACATGATGTCTATTTTAAATATCAAGACTTTCAATTGCCAAAAATCAAAGGTATAGCCGTACCTGTTTTTTCTTTAAATAGTAAAAATGGTCTAGGAATAGGTGAATTTACAGATTTAAAGAACCTCGGTGATTGGGCCGCTGCCATTGGTTTAAATTTAATTCAGGTGTTGCCAATCAACGATACTTTGGCAAATTTAAAATGGACGGATAGTTATCCTTATGCAGCTATTTCTGTTTATGCTTTGAACCCAGTTTATATCAATATTCAAAGCTTGCCGTATGCATTAGACAAAAAGATAGCCAAGCAAATTATTGATGCGCAAAAAGCGATGAATAACAATGACTTTATTGATTTGGAACAAGTCATTGAAACCAAGTTTTCGCTCTTGAGAGCTATTTTTGATTTACATCAAGCAACGCTATTGGCAGATAAAAAATTCTTGAATTTTATTGAGACTAATGAAAGTTGGCTTAAACCTTATGCCGCTTTTTGTGCTTTAAGAGATGAAAACAAAACCGTTGATTTTTCTCAATGGAAGACTTTAAAAAGCTATGACGAGAAGAAAGTCAACGCCTTTTTTGAAGCCAAAAGTAAATATTACAACGCTGTTCATTTTTATGCTTTTATTCAATATCATTTAGATCAGCAGCTGGTTGAAAGTATTGACTACCTCCATTCACTCAATATTAAAGTAAAAGGCGATTTACCGATTGGTATTTATAGACATAGTGTTGAAGCTTGGAAAGAGCCAGAATTGTTTGGCATGGATTTTCAAGCGGGTGCGCCACCAGATGATTTTGCCGTTTTAGGTCAAAATTGGGAGTTTCCTACCTACAATTGGGAACGCATGAAAGCTGATGATTACAAATGGTGGAAAAATCGTTTTAAAGCCTTAGAAAAATATTTTGATGCCATGCGTATTGATCATATTTTGGGCTTTTTCCGCATTTGGCGAATGGATGCCAAACATACACAAGGTATTATGGGATATTTTTACCCAGCTGTTCCTGTAACTAGAGCGGAATTTGACAGCAGAGGTATACCTTTTTATGAGGAAGCTTTTTGTGAACCTTTTATTACCAGAGATATCATTAATGAAGTTTTTGGTTATGATGCTTTAGACGCTTACAATACTTATTTTGATGAATCTTATGGAAAAATAACTTTCAAAGAAGCATATAATTCGCAACGAAAAATTGAGCATGAATTAAACGGTCAAGTAGAAAATCATATCAAAGATAAATTACTTTATTTAGCCTCAAATGTGTTGTTTTTGAAGGAGGAAAGAGATGGCGCAACCGTCTATCATCCAAGATTTAACTTAAAAAACACGCATACCTACCGCTATTTATCTCAACCGATTCAGCACAAAATTGATGCTTTGTATGTTGATTATCTTTTTAAGCGTCAAGAAGTTTTATGGAAGGCATCTGCTATGGAAAAATTGCCTGTGCTTTTACAATCTACAGACATGTTGATTTGTGGGGAAGACCTTGGTTTTGTGCCAAAATGCGTACCTTCAGTGATGGATGAGTTAGCCATTTTATCATTACAAGTACAACGCATGCCAAACACAGATATTGCTTATCATAATCCGTATAATGCGCCGTATTTGAGCGTGGTGACGCCTGCTACGCATGATACGAGCACCATCAGACAATGGTGGGAAGAAGACCATGAGTTTACCAAAAAGTATTACTACAACCAATTAGGTGGGCAAGGCCTTTGTCCGTATAGTATTGAACCACAAATCATGTATGACATTATTAAACAACACATGGATTCACCAGCCATGTTTTCTGTGATTCCGTTGCAAGAGTGGTTGTTTTTGAATCCTGAAACTACGCGAGCCAATAAAGACGATGAACGCATCAATGTGCCGGCTATTTTCCCGCACTATTGGCGTTATCGCATGCAAGTGAAATTGGAAGATTTGTTGAGTAATCAAGCGTTGAATGAAACAATTAGAAGTTTGACGAAATAATTTTTATTAGATTTAAAAAATAGAAACCCAGATTTTTTTGTCTGCAAATTCGGGATAATTGGTAAAATTTTATAGAAACTTTAGATTTTCACTTTTTCCTCTCATCACAAATGAAGTTCACTCAACAGCTATATAAAATAGTTGTTGAGTGAAATAAAGTTTGTTGCGTCATCTGCGTTTAAGCGCTCTTATTCAATTAAAAAGTAAAATTTATACAACTGTGTGAAACTTAATTCTTCAACAATTGGTCATTGAACAATTTTAGAATTCTGCTGTATTCATCAACCCAAGAGTAAGTCTGTTTAAAACCATGTGCTTCAATAGGATAGGTGGCCAATTCCCAATTTTTTTTGCCTAATTCTATAAATCTTTGCGATAGGCGCACCACGTCTTTATATTCCACATTGTCATCCACCATGCCGTGGAGCATAATCAAATGGTCTTGTAAATTTCCTGCAAAATAGATGGGCGAACTTTTTTTATAGGCTTCAGGGTCGGTCTCAGGGAAGTTTAAAATATTGCCTGTGTAGCCATGATTATAATGTGCCCAATCGGTTACAGAGCGCAAAGCCGCACCGCATTTAAACTCACCTGGATGGTTAAGTAAAGCCATCAAAGTGATAAAGCCGCCATATGAACCGCCATAGATGCCTACGCGTTGCGCATCAATGCCCAATTGCTCAACTAAATATTTTTTGCCATCTAAATGGTCTGACAAATCAAAACCACCCATGTGGCGATAAATACCTGTGCGGTGGTTTCTACCATAGCCGTCACTGGCGCGGTAGTCAATGTCTAAAACGGTATAACCCAAATCAGTTAGCAGGTTATGAAACATATATTCCCGATGGTAAGTGCTCCAATAATTATGTGCATTTTGCAAATAACCTGCCCCATGAACAAATATAACTGCTGCGCCATTTTTTTTAGTCACTTCTGGTTGATATAAACGGGCATAAATGTTTTGTTTATCTTGACTTTTAAAGGTTATGACTGCTGGTTCACGCCAATTATATTGCTTGAAAGCCTCAGTCGTTGATTGGGTAATTTGAATTTCACTTTCATTTTCACTAAAATAAAACAATTCCCAAGGTTGGTTTTTGTAACTGTATAAATAAGCCATGTCATCCTCATTTGGACTTAAAACGAGCTGATATGCACCTGTTTTTGTGTGCAATGGTTTCAGCTGTTTGTCAGTCAAGCTTAAAGTATAGACATGATGCGACCCAGGGTGTTCTTTATTAATGGTTAAATAAAATTTATTCTTTTTAGTGGCATAAATGACTTCTCGCACTTCCCAATCACCAGCAGTTAAGGCTTCTTTTTTTTGGGTGGAAAAATCATAAGTATAAAGATGTGAAAAACCTGTTTTTTCAGATTGATAAAATAGCGTTTTTTCGTCGTTTAAAAAGCCTAATGTTCCTCTTGAATGCGAATATCCAGGAATACCTGGCCCGCCAATCCAGGCTTCATCGTGTTGGTGATCTAGCTCTTTTACTGTATTTTTTTCCAAATCTAATTGAACAAGCCAACGGTCTTTATTGTCTTGGCTTCTAATATCCAAAACACATAGGCTGCCATCGGCATTGAAAAGTGCTTGGTTAACATGAATAAATCGCTTGTCTTGCGTTTTATCTTTTTTGGTTTGTAAATAGGGTGGAAGTGACAAAAAATTAGAGAGCTTACTAAAATCTGGCTGATAAATGGTGTCTTTTTCTGCGTTATAAATGGTAAATTTTGATTCAAAAAAATTGGCAGTTGATACTTTATTTTTGATGTTTTGCGACTTATTGTAGCCATCTTCTGTGATAAACTGTTGCATCAATTCTCTTTTGGTTTGCGGATATTTAACTTGATTAAAAGTGATAAACTTCCCTTGTGGGTGCACAGCAAAAGTTGAGGCTTGGAAATCGTCTAAATCAATCGTTTTTGGAAAGTCTTTAGTTTTGACTTCATTCTTTTTTTGATAATCTTTTATGGCTTTTCGGTCTTTGATGTACTGAAAAAGCTCAAGCTGTTGGTCTTCAAGAAAAGATTTTCCATCAGATGGTTTAGATACTTTTTCTTTTTTGCCAAAATTCGTTAACTGAAGGAGTTTACCTTGGTTTAAATAAAATTGAAAAAAATTTTCATTGAGTTTAAATAATAAAGATTCCTCATCAAAACTTAAAGTTAAACTGGAGATTTGTCCGTTAAACTGAAAAATTTTATCCAAATTTTTGTCATTAAATGATCGCTTAAAAATACTTTGACCTTTGATGTAATAAACCACATCAGCACTTTTATTGTATGTAAAATTCAATTGACTTTCTGCGACTTCTTGCCCCAAACATTTGATGGGTTGATTGCTTTTTGACCACGCATAGGTAGAAGCTTCCAGCTCATTATTTGGATTCCAATCAAAATATAGTTTAGCGCCATCAAAACTAAAGCGTGGATTTTCTGGTTGGTGACCTACAAATTCATCACCTTTCATGATGTCTTCTAGTTTGAGACTTTGCGCGTGAAAAGAAAAATTAAAAGCAAAAATTATAAAAAGCGTGAGATGTTTAGTCATTGCTACAGGATTTTTAAAAACAGTGCAAAATATAAAAAAAACCTTTCACAATGATAAAAGGTTTTCAAAAATTGGTTTATATTAAAATAAGAAAAAACGGCATAAAAAAAAGTACTTCCATTTCTGAAAGTACCATTTTTAATTGATATTTTTTAAAGACTAGCTAGCGGATTTCACCGTTTTTATAATTCTAGCTGCAATTTTGTATGGATCACCATTCGATGCTGGTCTGCGGTCTTCTAACCAACCTTTCCAGCCTCTTTCCACAGTGATTAGCGGAATACGTATCGAAGCACCTCTATCACTAACACCCCAAGAGAAGTCATTGATAGATGCTGTTTCATGTTTACCAGTTAAGCGTTGGTCGTTATATGCACCATACACGTCAATATGTTCTTTAACTACTGGACGGAAAGCTTCACAAATTTTAGCATAAACCTCTTTGTCTCCGCATGTTCTTAAAGCTGTATTCGAAAAATTGGCATGCATACCAGAACCATTCCAATCCATGTCTTTTCCAAGTGGTTTTGGATGATATTCAATATAATAACCATATTTCTCAGTTAATCTGTCTAATAAATATCTGGCAATCCATAATTCGTCACCAGCCAATTTCGCTCCTTTTGCAAACAATTGAAATTCCCATTGTCCACAAGCAACCTCTTGATTAATACCTTCAAAATTTAAACCTGCAGCTATACATAAGTCAGCATGTTCTTCAACTAAAGCTCTACCATGCGTGTTTTTTCCACCCACTGAACAGTAATACATGCCTTGTGGGGCAGGATAACCGCCAATAGGGAAACCTAAAGGTAGTAATGTTTTAGTATCCATGATAAAATACTCTTGCTCAAAGCCAAACCAAAAATCACCATCATTGTCATCAATAGTTGCTCTACCATTAGATACATGAGGTGTACCATCGGCATTCATGACTTCAGTCATGACTAAATAGCCATCTTTACGTTGCGGGTCTGGATAAATGGCCACCGGTACTAATAGACAATCTGAAGACCCGCCCTCTGCTTGTCTAGTAGATGAGCCGTCAAAAGACCAATTACCAAGTTCTTCTATAGTTCCTTGAAAGTTTTCATGTTCTTCAACTTTAGTTTTGCTTCTAAGATTTTGCGTTGGTTCATAACCGTCTAACCAAATGTACTCTAATTTAATTTTAGCCATAATAATAAAAAAGTGAGTTATTAATAAACGCCGCAAAATTATAAAAAAAATATAATTACCAAAAAAATAGAGGTAAAAAGATTAATTTTATAATTTTTTTTACAAGTACCCTTATTTTTAGAGGGGTATTATTGTAAAATAGCGCATAATTTTATAATTTTAGAACGAATTGGATGTTTTCAAAAAAATGTGAAATAGAAAGCTGTCATCCTAGACTATTTGGCCAATGCATTTTTCATTGAATAATTTTCGAATTAAATATTTTCTTATATTTACCCCGTAATTTGAAGGGGTTAATGCCCGCTTAAGTTAACAATTTTGTGAAACAGTACAGAAATAATCTATATCAATTAATTTATGTCAACAATTCGCTTTAAAGCTTTACAAGAAGCTACATCAAGACCAGAAATTAAAGTTTCTGAAGTAGAAAAAAAATCAGAAATTTTTGCCAGCAATGTATTTGGTAAAAAAGTCATGAGAAAACATTTAACACCAGAAGTTTTTAAACACGTAATGCATGCTGTTGAAAACGGCCTGAAGTTAGACAGAAAAATTGCAGATCACGTGGCGCAAGGCATGAAAGAATGGGCCATGAGCAAAGGTGTGACGCATTATACACACTGGTTTCAACCGCTTACTGGGGCAACGGCAGAAAAGCATGA